>Ga0208644_1001654_pt1 | contig 18446 bp, 17 predicted proteins | sample VirMetDEL_Nov_18_FD_184517 | JGI IMG/M metagenome (GOLD analysis project Ga0208644, IMG submission 184517) | Aqueous microbial communities from the Delaware River and Bay under freshwater to marine salinity gradient to study organic matter... | ecosystem: Environmental > Aquatic > Marine >... | reverse complement strand
CGGCGACCGGCTAGACGGCAAGGCGGTGGCGCGGCAGGTGATCGAGGGCGACGGCCAGCTGCTGGCCGGGTTCGCGGCCATCCTGGCGGCGGTGAACGAGGAGCGCCGGCGGCGGGCGGCGAGCGACGAGCTCGGGCCTCCGATCGTCGACGTGACGCCAGAAGATGGTGCTGTGCAACAACACGCCGAGGTTGTTTACCACGATCCGGACGACGCGAAACACGCAGAAAAGCCCGTCGAATAAGGGTTTCGCATTTTCGATAACCAACATTACACGATGGTGCAGCGCACACACGCTGTAATATCAACGGCTTGCCTCGACCGCGCAAATGGCGCCCGTCGCCGCGGTGCGGCGGTCCTCGAGGCGGGCTGACGCGCAGCAGCATGAGCCGGCGCCTGCGGCCGGCGACGGCCGCGACGCGCTAGGATGACTCAGGAGCAACGGAAGGCGCGGAGTGTATTCAGCCTGCGCTACCGCGGCTTCCAGCGTTCCTGAGTCATCCTAGCGCGATTGCGTGCCATCCGCCGCCTGCCGGGCGCGGGCCGGCAGCCGGCCAGGCATCCGGCCGGACCCCCCCGGCCTCCCGGCCGCGGCGGGGGCGGCGGCTGCAGCGGCCCGTCCAGTAGCACCCCCCCCTGTGGGGGCCTCGACACCAACCGGAGTCCCATGCCCACCGCGAAAATCGCGAAGCAGGCGACCCCGTCGGCCGAGGAGTTCAAGCAGCTCATCGCCGCCTGGGCGGATGACCCGGTCCTGTTCGTGAAGACCGCGCTCGGCGCCACGCCAGAGGCGTGGCAGGCCGAGGCGCTCGAGGCGGTGCGCGACCACGACAAGGTGGCGATCCGCTCCGGCCACGGCGTCGGCAAGACCACCTACCTCGCGTGGCTGGTGCTCTGGTTCCTCATGACCCGCCACCCGGCGAAGATCGCCGCCACGGCGAACACGGCGCACCAGCTGAGCGACGTGCTCTGGTCGGAGATCGGCAAGTGGCACCGCCGGATGCCGGAGGTGCTGCGGCGGCTGCTGGAGGTGAAGAGCGACAAGGTCGAGGTGGTCGGCGTGCCGGACAGCTTCGCGGTGGCCCGCACGGCCCGCCGCGAGCAGCCCGAGGCGCTGCAGGGCTTCCACAGCACCAACATGCTGTTCGTGATCGACGAGGCGAGCGGCGTCGACGATCTCGTGTTCGAGGTCGGCCAAGGCGCCATGAGCACGGCCGGCGCCAAGACCGTGATGACCGGCAACCCGACGCGCACCAGCGGGTACTTCTACGACGCCTTCCACCGCATGTCGGCCAGCTGGAAGACCATGCGGGTCGGCTGCGCCGACAGCACGCAGGTCTCCGCCAACTTCCTCGCGGAGATGGCGCAACGCTACGGCGCCGGCAGCAACGTCTACCGGGTGCGCGTCGATGGCGAGTTCCCGCTGGCCGACGACGACAGCGTCGTGCCGGCGCATCTGATCGCGTCTGCGATGGACCGCGATATCGAGCCGTCGCCGACCGCCCCGATCATCTGGGGCCTCGACGTGGCGCGGTATGGCGACGACCGATCGGCGCTGGCGAAGCGCCAGGGCGAGAAGCTGCTTGAGGTCCGGACGTGGCAGGGCGCGGATCTGATGGAGACCGCGGGGCGCGTCTACAACGAGTACCAGGTCTGCACGTTCAAGACCCGGCCGGCGGCGATCTACGTCGACTCGATCGGCCTGGGCAGTGGCGTGCTTGACCGCCTGCGCGAGCTCGGGCTGCCGGTGCGTGGCGTGAATGTCTCGGAGGCGCCGGCGGTCGGCGAGCGCTACCTGCGCCTGCGCGACGAGCTTTGGTTCAGAGTGCGCGAGTGGCTCGAGGCGCGCTCGTGCGCGCTGCCGAAGGACGACGAGCTGGCGGCCGAGCTCGGCACGCCGCGGTTCAAGATCCTGTCGACCGGCAAGCTGAAGGTCGACTCGAAAGACGAGATGAAGAAACGCGGCGGCAAGTCGCCAGACCGCGCGGATGCCGTGTGCCTGACCTTCGCGGCGAACGGCGCCGCGCTGTCGACTGGCTCCAGCGGCGCGTGGACGTGGAAGAAGAAACTCGAGTACGCGCCAGGCGCGTGGATTGTTTGAAGGAACGGTAGATGCCGCAGCCGTACTACTCGCCGACCGGCAACCTGCGCGACGATTTCTACCTGCGCTATGGCGTCTATCCGACGCCGATGACCGACACGCGCACGGGCATGATGAACATCGCGCAGGACGCCATGCAGGCCGGCAAGTTCGTCGGCGGCATGCTGGTCCCGCAGGACATGACCGACCTCGGTCTGATGGCGGCGGGAGCCGCTGCTGGCGGCGTAGGGGGGCTTTTGGCGACGCCCGCGCGCAGGATGGCGGTCGGCGCCGGTCTGATGGCGCTTGATCCGAATGAGGCGACGGCGGGGCCTCGGCGCGCGGCGAGTGAGCTGCTCGGTCTCTTCAAGAGCACCACGCCGGGCAGAATACAAAACGCCACCAGGAAGGATGGCGGATACAGCGTCAACCTGCAGAGCGGCGAGACGCCGAGCTCTGGGTTGATGATGGGCAAGTATGCCAACGACGACCCGCGCAACATGGTCGTCGAAGGCCCACTGACGCGAGCCGCGATCGAGCAACATGCTCTGGCGAACAGGAAGGTTCTCGATCGACCGGATCACTTCTTCGGAACTTGGCGCGACCCAAAAACTGGCAAGACCTATCTCGACGTCTCTCAGCGTTTCGATCCGGCTGACATCAGAGCGGCGACCAAGTTCGGAGAGAGAACCGGACAGCTCGCGGGCTACAATGTCGGCGCTGGAGCGACATTTCCAGTCGGCCGCCTGGAGGACTTCGTGCGCGGTCCTGAGTTCGCGCGCAGGCAGACTGAGTTGGCCGAGCAGGGCTACGACTACATGCGGCGCATGGGCCAGACGCCGGAATGGTGGCCGATGCGTGGCACCATCGTGGAGGATGTCTACGGCACGCAGAACCTGCCCTACATCTCTGGCTACACGGCCTCCACGGCGCCCAACACGCCGCCGCGTGTCAACATGCAGCAGGCCTCGGAATACATGCGCCGACAGCTGGTCGGAGAGCCGATTGTGCAGCCGGACTGGCGCGCTCCAGAGGGGCTTCTGTCGCTTGCGCCTGGCAAGCAGATGCCGCTGGAGCAATCGCGCCGGCTGAACCTCGAGCGCACGAGCCGCGGCGACCTCGGCGCGCTGTCGCGCGAGAAGGTAAACCGCGAGGGTGCGGCGCTGATGGGCGACCCCAATGCCGTCGTGGTCGATCGCTGGCACATCCGCACTGCAGAAGATCCCGCGCGAGGCGTCTACGTCGCACCGCAAGAGGGTGTGATCGGAAACGCCAGCAACTATGGGCTGATCGAAGGGGCCATTTCAGACATTGCACGTTCGCAGGGTGACACGCCTGGCCGCTTCTCTTCGATGAGCTGGACTGGCGCTCGCGAGCGCGCGCGGACGACCGGCGACCTGTACGGTGTCCCATATCGTGCCGGATCGATACCGGCCGAGAGCTATGGCTACCCGGCGCACATGTCCGACTTGATCAACGCGAAAGCGGCGCAGCTTGGAACCAGCCCAGCCGAGGTAGTGCGGTTGCTGCGCGCCGGAGCGATCAGCCTTCTGAGTTCTGCGCCTGTTGCCGTCGGGCTCGGCGCGCAGTCCGAATAGCTTCGTTCCGCGCCTCGACCATCTTCCAGTTCTGGCGCTTCCATGCGGCGATGCCGCGCTGAACGGCCGCTTCTTCCTCGGTGTACGAGGGGTCGCCCATTTTGCGCGCGGTGTGAACGCTAATCGAAACGACGTCGCCCACGCGGCGCCTCCCATCCGATTGAACGGACACGGATAGCATGAACCTGCCACCCGAGTACAGCGAGGCTGGGGCCGGCGAGACGGCCGCTCCCGAGCTCATGGACGACGGCGAGCTGCAGTCCGTCCTGCGCGCGGAGTTCGACGACGCGCGCGACTACCACACCAACCAGCTTGGCAACGAGCGCCAGAAGGCCGGTGACTACTACCTCGGCGCCAAGTTCGGCAACGAGCAGGAAGGTCGCTCGTCGGTGGTGTCGACAGAGGTCGCCGACACGATCGAGTACGTCATGCCGTCGCTCATGCGGATCTTCGCATCGACCGACGAGGCGGTGCGGTTCATGCCGCGCGGGCCGGAGGACGTCGAGGCGGCGGAGCAGGCGAGCGAGTACGTCAACTGGGTTCTGAACAACGAGAACGCCGGCTTCACGATCCTGCACAACTGGTTCAAGGACGCGCTGCTCAACAAGATGGGCGTGGTCAAGTTCTGGTGGGACGAGAAGGTCGAGACGTCGACCGAGGAATACGAGGGCCTGAGCGATCCCGAGTTCGCGCTGCTGGTGAGCGACCAGGCGGTCGAGGTCGTCGAGCACGAGCAGAAGGTGCTGCAGGCTGCGGTCATCGATCCGATGAGCGGCGTGATGGTGTCGCCGCAGATCGTGTCGCACGAGGTGACGGTGCGTCGCCGCCGCAAGTACGGCTGCATCAAGGTCGACAACGTGCCGCCGGAAGAGTTCTTCGCGAACAAGCGGGCGCGCTCGCTCGATGACGCGCGCTTTGTGGCGCACCGCGTCGAGATGACGGCGTCGGACCTCATCGCGATGGGCTACGACCGCGACCTGGTCGAGAGCAAGGCCGGCGCGACGTCCGACCTCGAGACCGACGCCGAGCGCAACCGGCGCTTTGCCGACCTCGCGAAGAACGATCCGGCGGATGACTCGCAGCGCACCGTGCTCGTTACCGAGTGCTATGCGCGCGTGGACTACGACGGCGACGGCATCGCCGAGCTGCGGCGCATCGTGTGCTTCGGCGAGGACATGGAGGTCGCGGCGAACGATCCGTTCGACCACATCCCGTTCGCGGTGGTGTCGCCGATCCTCATGCCGCACAAGCTCGTCGGCCGTTCGCTGGCCGAGCTCGTGATGGATCTTCAGCTCATCAAGTCGACGGTGCTGCGCCAGCTGCTCGACAACCTCTACCTCTCGAACAATTCGCGCGTGGTCGTGGTCGACGGCCAGGTGAACCTTGACGACCTGCTGACCAACCGCCCCGGCGGCATCGTTCGATCGGCGGCGCCTGGCATGGTGTCGCCGCTGTCGGTGCCGCAGATCGGCCAGCAGGCGTTCGGCATGCTCGACTACCTCGATGCGGTGCGCGAGCAGCGCACCGGCATCAACCGGGCATCGATGGGCCTCGACGCGGACAAGCTGCAGTCGACCACCGCGATCGCGGTGCAGGCGCAGATGTCGGCGTCGCAGGGCAAGATCGAGATGATCGCTCGCGTGTTCGCCGAGACCGGCATGCGCGCGCTGTTCAAGGGGCTGCTGCATCTGGCGACCAAGTACGAGAACCGGCCGAAGATCATCCGCCTGCGCGGCAAGTTCGTGCCGATGGACCCGCGGAACTGGAAGACCGAGTACGACGTGAGCGTGAACGTCGGGCTGGGCACCGGCCAGGTGCAGGAGCGCATGCAGGCGCTGATGATGGTTCTGGGCAAACAGGAGCAGCTGCTGCAGCAGCTCGGCCTGCAGAACCCGGTCGTGTCGCCCAATCAGTACCTCAACACGCTCAAGCAACTGGTGCAGCTCGCGGGCTTCAAGGACAGCGGCCAGTTCTTCGCGCCGCAGATCGACATGCAGGCGATGGCGCAGCAGCAGGGCGAGAAGCCACCGTCGCCGGCCGATCTCGAGATGGCGAAGGTGCAGGCCAAGGTGCAGGCCGACCAGGCGAAGGCGGCGAACGACATCAAGATGGCGCAGGCGAAGCTCGCGGCGGAGATCAAGCTGCGCGAGGCCGAGCTCGCCGCTGAGATGGCGCTGAAGGAGCGCGAGCTCTACATGAACCCGCGCGCCTCGACCAACATCGCGAGGCCAAGCTGATGGCAGTCTACGGCCTTCTGTCGACGCCGCCGTCGGTCACCCCGAATGCGGCCACCAACAGCCAGTTCCTCGACCAGTACCTGCGCGAGTACGACCGGCTCGAGCGCGACTGGATGTCTCGCATGCAGCCGGTGCAGTACCCCGCTGGGCGGCCATACGCGGCCGGCCCGTTCTCGCAGATCACGCCCCCGGCGCCTGCCGGCCTTGCGCCGCCGCCATCGGCGTTCGCGCCGATGGCCGGCGATGGCGCCCCTGGCGACATGCCGGGCGGACCGATGGGATCGACCGACCGCAACCCCGGCAATGCCTTCGGCGCGTCGCCGATTGGCCCCGGCATGTCTGCAGGGCTGATGGGCGCCTCGATGCTCGGCGGGCCGATCGGCTTTGGCGCTGGCGCGCTTGGCTTCGGCATGGCCGCGAACAACATCGCCGCGAACCAGGCCATGCGCGACTTCTACGGCGCGCCCACGATGTCGTTCGGCCAGCAGCTCGGCGGCCTGTTTGGCGGCGGCCTGCTCGGCGCGCTCGGGATCGGCAACGCCAGCGGCCTCGGCATCACGCCCGAGACGGCGCAGCTGGCGTATGGCGCTGCGATCGACCGCGGCATGAACACCGGCGGCATCGTGGACGCGGTCGGCCCCGGGGCTGGCCTCGCCGGCGCGTTCGGCGGCACCGGCAACGGCCGAGCGCCAGGCGACGAGGGCGGCCCCAGCATCGACATGACAGGGTTCGGCAACATCGACCCTGGCAGGGGGGCGCCTGGCTCGCCCGGCAGCGACACCTTCGGCGGCGACGTTCTTGGCGGAGCCCCGACGTGATCGAGAAGGTCCGCCTCGAGGCAGAGCGCGGCGCCAAGGCCGACGCGCTTATGCGCGACCCGCTGTGGTCCGAGACGTTCGACGCGCTCGCGGCGGGCTACGCCGAGGCCTGGGCGGCGACGGCGCCGTCTGACGCCGCGAGGCGCGAAGAGATCTACCGCCTGCAGCACGCGCTGCGCGCGGTGAAGAAGCACATCGAGCAGGTAGCCGCCGGCGGAAGGATCGCCGTGCGCGAGCTCGACGAGCTGAAGGCGCGGCGCTTCCGCGTTTTCTGAAGGGGAGGCTGAGACAACCCGCAAGGGATCTCGCCACTACACACGAGCACACACATGTCGACCAGCACCAACCCCGGCGAGGGGAGTGCACCGATCAGCCTCGACCAGGCTGCATCTCTCCTGCTGTCGCGCGACGCCCCTCCTGCGGAGGACAAGCCGACCGAGGCGGCCACCACCGACGACACACAGCCGGCTGCCCAGCCGAGCGGCGAACTCGAGGACGCCGCGGCCGGTGAGCAGCAGGCAACGGATGAGCCGGCACCGCAGCCGACGCAGCCCGAGCAACCGACGTTCTCCGTCCGCGTGGACGGCCAGGAGCAGAAGGTCACGCTCGACGAGCTGCTGAACGGATACCAGCGGACCGCCGACTACACCCGCAAGACGCAAGCGATCGCGGAGCAGCGCAAGCAGGCCGAGGCGGAACTCGCCGCGGCTCGTGCCGAGAGGCAGCGCTACGCCGAGACGATGCGTCAGCTCGAAGCGCAAATGAACCAGGCGCAGCCCGAGCCCGACTGGAACAAGCTCTACGCCGAAGACCCGCTCGAGTACGTCAGGCAGAAGGACGCCTGGCGCGATCGACGGGAGCGGGCGCAGGCAATCCAAGCGGAGCAGGCGCGCCTCGCTCAACTCCAGCAGGCCGAGCAGCGAGCGCTGCTTGAGCAGCACCTGGCGGTCGAGCGGCAGCGGCTCGTCGAGGCCATCCCCGAATGGCGCGACGAGACGAAGGCGGCGAAGGAGCGCGAGGCGATCGTGACGTGGGCGAAACGGGCTGGCTTCTCCGATGCGGAGATCGCGCAGTCTTACGACCACCGAGCGGTGAACGTGCTGCGCAAAGCGATGCTCTTCGACGAACTGATGTCGAAGAACCTTGCCGACAAGCAGCCGGCCAAGCCGGCGCCAGCGATGGCGCGGCCGGGTACGCCACCGAGCAAGAGCGACACATCCTCGAAAGCCCGCCGGGAGGCTCTCTCCCGGCTGTCGAAGTCCGGCCGCATCGATGATGCGATCGACTTCTTGATGACGAGGTAATCCAACATGGCGACGTATCTCACCAGCAACGCCGTCGGCGAGCGCGAAGAGCTCGCGGACGTCATCTACCGCATCGACCCGACCGACACGCCGATCTTCTCGGCGCTGAAGAAGGAAGGGGCGCGCGCCGTCTACACCGAGTGGCAGGTGCAGGAGCTGGCCGCGGCGAGCTCGAGCAACTACCAGAACGAGGGCGCCGACTACTCCTACGTCAACCCCTCGGCGACCACGCGCCTGGGCAACTACCACCAGATCTCGGTGAAGGCTGCCTCGGTCTCTGGCACTCTCGACGCGGTGGACAAGGCAGGCCGCGACCGCGAGACGGCCTACGTCAAGACGCTCAAGGGCCTCGAGCTGCGTCGCGACATCGAGAAGGCGCTCGTCGTCGACACGGCGAAGAGCTCGTCCGATCCGCGCAAGGCCGGCTCGCTGTCGACCTGGATCACCAACACGTCGCTGTCCTCGACCGGCACCGCGTCGGCCAACCCGACCGGCGACGGCTCGGACGTTCCGTCGCTCACCGGCACCGACCGCGCGATGGCGATCACGCAGATCGACGCGGCGATGCTCGCGGCCTACGAGGACGGCGGCAAGCCGTCGATCATCGCGATGAGCCCGACGAACAAGCAGGTGTTCTCGAACCTGTCGTCGGCTTCGGTGGCGACGAACCAGATCATCACGTCGGCGAACAAGGACGCGGCCTACATCGGCGCCGTCTCCCTGTACCGCTCCGACTTCGGTGAGCTGAACGTCGTCGTCGACAGGTTCATGGGCAACGACCGCCTGTTCCTGCTCGACACCGACTACGCCTCGATCACCACGCTGCCGGGCCGCAACTTCACGGTTAGCGACGTGGCGCCGACGGGCGATGCGACCAAGTTCGCGATCATCGCGGAGTGGTCGCTCAAGGTGCTGGCGCCGAAGGCGCACGCGGCGGTCTTCGACCTGACCGGCGCGTAAGCAGCGCGACTACTGCGGAGGGCGGCGGGGCAACTCGCCGCCCTCTTTCTTCTGCAAGAAAACAGCGAGTTCCTTTCATGCGGAAGCTCATCAAGAGCGACCCGGCCACCGGCACGCGCACCTGGCTCGAGTGGGACGGCGACACGCCGGTCTTCGCGCTCGAGCAGAACGTCGACGCCATCGTCGACGCGAACAAGGCGGCGCAGAACGACGTCGGCAGGGGATCGTTCATGCGCCACGGCGGCCCGCAGAAATACGCCGAGATCCCGGCCGCGATCTTCTGGGCGAAGGTCAAGGAGTTCGGCTGGCCGCGTGACAACCCGCAGGCTTGGCGCGACTTCGTGAACCATCGCGACTACCGCCACTTCCGCACGATCGGGGCGACCATCTGATGGCGATCACGACCTACAGCGAGCTGAAGACCGCGGTCGCCAACTGGCTCGCGCGCAGCGACCTGACCGATCGCATCCCCGAGTTCATCGCGCTGGCCGAGGCGCGCATGTCGCGCGCGCTCGAGACGCGCGCCCAGGAGAAGCGCGCGACCTCGACGATGACGGTCGGCGACGCCTACATCCTGCTGCCCAGCGACCTGCGCTCGGTTCGGTCGGTCAAGCTGCTGACCTCTCCGGTCTCGACGCTCGACTACCTGTCGCCCGATGGCATCGACACGAACTACCCGTCGACAGGAAACGGCAAGCCGGTGGCGTACACGGTGATCGGCAGCGAGATCAAGTTCGCGCCGGCGCCCGACGACGACTACGACGTCGAGATCGCCTACATCACCGGCGTCACGGCGCTGTCGGATGCGTCGCCGACGAGCACGCTCCTGACGCGCTACCCCGACGCCTACCTCTACGGCGCGCTGGCTGCGGCGGCCGTCTACCTCATGGACGACCCGCGCGTGCCTCAGTTCGAGCAGCTGTTCAGCCGCGCGCTCGCCGAAATCTCGACCAGCGAGGACGGCGCCAAGTTCGGCGGCTCGTCGCTGGTCATGCGCCTCGCCTGACAGGAGCTGCCATGTCCAAGTCCAATGCCTTCGAGCAGAGCCTGCTCGAGCTGCTGTTCAACAACAGCAACATCGCGAACGTCGGCGACGCGACCGGCCTGCGCGGGTCAAGCACGGCTGGCAGCCTCTACATCGCGCTGCACACGTCCGATCCTGGCGAGGCGGGTTCGCAGACGACCAACGAGTGCGCCTACACGAGCTACGCGCGACAGGCGGTCGCGAGGTCGGTGGCCGGCTTCACGATCAGCGGCAACACCGCGTCGCTCGCCGCGAACGTCGACTTCCCCGAGGCGACCGGCGGCAGCGAGACCGCGACGCACTTCTCGATCGGCACCAGCTCGTCTGGCGCTGGATCGATCCTGTACAAGGGAAGCATCACGCCGACCGTCGCCATCTCGTCGGGCGTCATCCCGCGCGTCAAGTCTGGCTCGATTGTCACCGAGGACTGATCCATCGTGGCTGTGATCGTCACAGTCTCGCCGGAGATATCGCTCGACAGCCTGACCACGTCGATCGACGAGCTCGTCGAGACGCTCGACACCATTGGCCTGCCGCATGGCGTCGCGACGTGCGCCGCGGCATCCGGCCGCGTGGTCGCGGCGTTCCCGCAGGCGTCGATCGACAGCTTCTCGACGTCGATCGACGCCCTCAGTGAATCGATCGACGACCTGGGGCTCATCAAGGGAGCGGCGACAGTTTCTGCGTCGGCTGCACGAATTGCAGGTGCAGCAGCGTCAGCTACCGGAGCTGCTTCTGCGGCGTCCATTGCGTGCGGCATCGCATCCGTGTCGCAGTCGGCTGCTGGCGCTGCGGCCGGCAATGCCTCGAGCGCGCGCATCGTCGCAACATCCGCAGCGGCGAGCTCGGCCGCGAGCGGCGCGGCGGCGAGCGGCGCCACGGTTGGCGTCCAGGCGAGCGCGGCCGGGTCGGCGACGGCCAGCGCGCTCGCCTCGAGGTTCCTGCAGGCCAGCGCGGACATCGCGTCTGGATCTGCAAGCGTGGCTGCGCTTGCCGTGCCGACGCTTGCGACGGCCATCGTGCCGGCGGCAGGCGTGGCGACGGCATCGGCGGCCGGCAATCTGTTCCGCGCTGGCACCGGATCGTGCGAGGCGGGCGCAACGGCTTCTGCGTCGGTGGTGTCGTTCGCATTGACGATGCCCGCGTCGAGCGGCGCGGCATCTGCTGGCGCGGACGCACTGCGTATCGGCTGGGGGCTCGGCGTCGCCGGCGCCGAAACATGGTCCGAGCAGACGGCCGGCGCGGAGGCCTGGTCGCAGGCCGCGGCCGGCAGCGAGACATGGTCCGAGCAGGCAGCCGGCGCTGAGACGTGGACCGACGCGGCGAACGGAAACGAGACCTGGGCAGAGGCGGCATGATCGAGCTCGGACAATGGCTGCCTGACCAGCCGGCGCTGAACAGCCCGGGTGTGACGGTGGCGAAGAATGCACAGCCGGCTGCCCGCGGATACAAGCCGTTCCCGGCGCTGTCGGCGCTGTCGCAGGCGGCCACCGAGCGCCTGACCAACATCGCCGCCACGAAGACCGCCGGCGGCACCGTCACGATCTACGCCGGCGGGCTGTCGAAGCTCTGGAAGTTCACGAAGAGCACCGGCGCGCTGTCTGACGTGAGCAAGAGCGGCGGCTACGCGACGGCTTCGACCGACAGGTTCTACTTCACGACCTTCGGCGACCGGCTCATCGCCTGCAACAACGCAGACGCGATCCAGTCGATCTCGATCACCAGCGGCGGCAACTTCGCCGACCTCGTCGCAGGACTGTCATCCAAGTTCATCACCACGGTGCGCGACTTCGTCGTGAGCGCCAACGTGACCGAGAGCGGCACGACCACGCCATACAGGGTGCGCTGGTCGGCGATCAACGACGCCACCAGCTGGACGGTCGGCACCAACCAGGCGGACTACCAGGACATAGCCGATGCCGGCGCGGTCACGGGGCTGTGCGGTGGCGAGTTCGGGGTCGTGTTCCTCGAGCGCGCGATTGTGCGGATGCAGTACGTCGGCTCGCCGCTCGTCTTCCAGTTCGACCGGGTCGAGACCGCGCGCGGCTGCGAGTACCCAGGCAGCGTGGTGCAGCTTGGCGCGACCTGCTTCTACATCGCGTCCGACGGGTTCTATGCCTTCGACGGCAACGCCTCGCGGCCGATCGGCAGCGAGCGGGTTAACCGCTGGTTCTTCGAGAACTCGAACGCGGCCTACCGCGACAGGATCACCGCCGCCGTCGATCCGCTCAACCAGATCGTGACCTGGTCGTTTCCCTCCGCGCAGAGCGGCGGAACGCCAGACAGGCTGATCATCTACAACTACGCCATCGACAAATGGAGCTACGCCGAGGTCACCAACGACTTCGTCGGGGCGCTGTTCAATGCGTCCTACACGCTCGACGATCTCGACAGCATCTCCGGTTCGCTCGACGCGCTCGGCGTGTCGCTCGACAGCTCGTCGCTCAAGCTCGGCAAGTTCGTGTTCGGCGGTGGCGTGGACAGCAAGATCGGCACGTTCACCGGCTCGTCGCTCGAGGCGACCATCGAGACTGGCGAGGCGAACCTGGTCGACGGCGGCCACGCGCTGGTCACGCAGGTGACGCCGCACACGACCGGCGGCACGGTGACCGTGCAGGTCGGAGAGCGCGCGCGCCAGCAGGACAGCGTGAGCTACGGCGCGGCGTCGTCGCTCAACGCCGCCGGCTTCTGCCCAGTGCGCTCGGCCAACAAGTTCCATCGCGTCAGGTTGAACCTGACGGGTGAGTGGACGCAGGCCTATGGCGTCGACTTCGCGGCCAGCAGGACCGGCAGGCGCTGATGGCAGACAACCAATTCCGCGGGCTGCCTCTCGCGCATGGCGCGCGCGACGTCTACGAGATCGTCAACAGCCTGCGGGATGGCAAGGTCAACTCGACCGGCAGCGTGACGCTGACGGCGAGCTCGGCGACCACCACGGTGTCCGACCTGCGGGCGGGGCAGGACAGCGTGATCCTGTTCATGCCGCGCACGGCCAATGCCGCCGCGGCGATCGGCGGCCTCTATGTGAGCTCGCGCGGCAAGCAGACGTTCACGCTCACGCACGCGAACAACGCCCAGACGGACCGCACCTTCAGCTATGTCGTTCTCGGCTAGCTGGGAGAAGGCGCGACGCATCCTCGCGCCGGCAATTGATCACGGCGGCACGCACAGCGAACGAGACGTCTTCGACGCGATCGTCGTAGGCCAGGCGCAGCTCTGGATGCACGGCGACAGCGCCGCGGTCACCGAGGTCATCAGCTACCCGCTGCTGCGTGCATGCCGGGTGTGGCTGGCCGCCGGAGACCTCGAGGGAATCAAGGAGATCGAGCGGCAGGTCGAGGGCTGGGCGCGGCAGAACGGCTGCGCGCGGCTCGAGATCATCGGGCGCAAGGGTTGGCTCAAGAAACTCAGGCACGCAGACGTGCGCGTGCTGATGACGAGAGGGCTATGAGATGAGCGGTGGCGGATCGAAGACCGAGTATGTGACGTCCAATCGCACGACCGAGCCTGCGGCGTTCATCAAGCCGTTCCTCGAGTACGGCGCGAACGAGGCGCAGCGGCTCTACCAGAGCGATCTGCCACAGTACTATCCGCAGAGCACGGTCGTCGGCTTCGCGCCGCAGCAGGAGATGGCGCTCCGCGGCATCGAGCAGCGGGCGCTGGCGGGCTCGCCGCTGACCGCCGCTGCGCAGCAGAACCTCGCCAGCACGCTCGGCGGTTCGTTCCTGTCGGGCGGCAACCCGTACCTGCAGCAGGCGATCCAGAACGCGGCGCAGCCGACGATCGACGCCGTGCAGAGCCGGTTCAGCGCCGCCGGCCGCCTTGGCAGCGGGGCGAACATGGATGTGCTGTCGCGCAACGTCGGGCAGATCGCCCAGAACATGGCCTTCGCGAACTACGGCGACGAGCGCACGCGCCAGATGCAGGCGCTCGGCATGGCGCCGGCGATGGCCGCTCAGGACTACGCCGACTTCAACGCGCTCGCGGGCGTCGGCGATGCTCGCCGGCAGCAGTCGCAGGCCGAGCTGCAAGATCAGATCAACAGGTTCAACTTCGAGCAGAACACGCCGGCCGAGAAGCTCGCCAAGTACATGGCGCTCGTCGGCGGCGGCCAGTTCGGCTCGACCGGCACCGACACGCGCCCGGTGTTCTCCAACCCGCTGGCCGAAGGCCTCGGGCTGGCGACCGGCGCCGCAGGGCTCGGGAACATGCTGTTCGGCAGGGGCGGCGGGCTCACCGCGCCGGGCCTGCTGCGCGGTGCCAACGGCAACATTTTCGGCATGAGCTGAGAGGAGGAGCGAATGGCAACCCAAGACGAGCTCCTCGCCGGCCTCCTCGGCGGCATCCCTGGCGGCCCGCTGACGCAGGGCCTGCTTGCGACCAGCGCCGGCCTGCTCTCGGCCGGCGGCCCGTCCTACGAGCCGCGGTCGCTCGGTGGCGCGCTGGGGGCTGGCATGATGTCCGGCCTCAACGCTTACCAGGCCGCGCAGCAGAACGCGCTGTCGCAGTATGTCGGCGCGACCAAGCTGATGCAGCAGATGCGCCAGCAGCAGGCGCTGACCGACCTGACGCGCGGGATGACGCCGCAGCAGCGCGCGCTGGTCATGGCGAACCCCGAGGCGGCCACTGGTGCGATGGCGAAGGATGCCTGGTCGAAGACCGACCTCGCCAAGAAGATCGGCGACTACCAGGCCAACCTCAACCACCCCGATCCGCTGGTCCGCGAGGCGGCGGTCGCGCAGCTGGCTGCCGAGACGCCAGCCTTCAAGGCGCTGGTCGCCGGCGCCACCGCCCGCGCCTCCGAGCGCGGGCGCTTCGACGCGGTCTCCACGCAGGAGCTCGCGGCGCGTGCCGGAGCCGAGGCGGGCGCCCGGGAGGCCGGATCGTTCTGGGCGGTTCCCGACGCCGCCCGAGCCGCTCGTGCCGGCGCCACCTCCGCGGCGCAGGCGGCCGGCACCTTCTACGGGGCGCCGCAGCGCATCGGCGACAGCTTCGTGTCGATCCCTGCGCCTGGTGTCCCTGCGCCTGGCGTCCCAGTGGCCCCAGGAGCGCCCCGGATGGGCGCAGGCGCGCCTCCGGCCGGTGGCGGCGCTCCCGGTGCTCCGGTGGCGCCTGGCGCTCCTGCGGGCCAGCCTGGCGCCCCCAGCGTCGTCTACAGCGCGCCTCGAGACGCCGAGAAGACGGCGTCGATGGAGGACACGCTGCGGCAGAACTACGTCAAGATGCCGGAGGTCACCGGTTACAAGGAAGTCGTGACGGCGTTCAACTCCGCCACGACCGCGGGCAACACGCTCGCTGGCGACCTCAATCTCGTCTACGCCTTCGCCAAGGCGATGGACCCAGGCTCCGTCGTCCGCGAAGGCGAGCAGGTGATGATCGCGCGGACCGGCGGCGTGTTCGATCGCCTCAAGGGCATGGTCGAGTCGATCAACGGCGGCGCGAGGCTGACGCCCGAGATCCGCATGGCTCTGATGAACGAGCTCAACACGCGCGTGCTGGCGTGGCAGCGGCAGCATGACGCGGTCAGGTCGCAGTACGAGAACATCGCGCGCGATCGCGGTCTGAAGGTCGGCAACGTGGTCGATGCGCCGCCCGCCATCACCCTGCCGATCACCCGCACTCAAGAGGACGTCGAACGGCTGCCCCGCGGCCAGATGTTCCGCGACCACCTCGGCAACATTCGCGTGAAGTGAGGTCGCAATGCCCGACATCGACTACGGTGACAGCCGGATTGTCGTTCCTGCAGGACGCGCAACGCCTCCCCAGATCGACTACGGAGACGCGAGGATAGTCGTTCCTGCCGGATCGACAGGGCGCTCGCTGAACATCGACATGCGCGGCGCGCCGGGCTCGGTCAGGGCTGCAGTCGGCGGCGCGCCGGCGGCAGACAGGCTCGCGACGCTGCAGGCCTACTACCCCGACGCCAGGCCGCTGGGCGACGACAACTTCGTCTTCACCGACCCGCAGACCGGCCAGCAGACGATCTACAACCCGCGCGGGCTCGACGTCGGCGACCTGTTCAGCCTGCGCCCCGAGGCGGCCGAGATTGCAGGTGGCGTGCTTGGAGGCCTTCTGGCGGCTCGCGGCGGGCCGAAGGCCAGCGCTGCCACAGCGGCTACTGGCGCCACCATCGGCCGCGAGCTCGAGAACCTCTACGCGACGCAGGTCGAGGGGCGCGTGGACACGCGCTCCGGCGGGCGTCAAGCGGCCGACGCCGCCACGACGTTCGGCGTCAACGCCGCTGGCAGCTACGTTCCGCAGCTGGCAGTGCAAGGTCTCAAGCGTGTCCTCGGTGGCGGCGGTGGGCAGGCGCTTGATGCCCTCGGAGCCTTCGAGCGCCAGGGTGTCACACCGCGCGCAGGCGCGGTCTCCGGCAGCGGCGTCGTGCAGTCTGCGGAGGCCGCGGCGGGCTCGTTCGGCGGCGCCGGCGTGATGAAGGACGCCTACACGCAGACGATCAACGAGGTAACGCAGGCCGCGCGCCGTGCGGCCACCAACGTCGGCACGCCGATGGAAAGCCAAGGCATTGCTGGCACCGTGCGTGAAGGGCTGATGGAGGCAGGCAAGCGCTTCCGCGCAAGGCAGGAGCAGCTCTACGACGATGTCTACAAGTTCTTCGCCAAGCAGACGCCGGTCCGGGCCGACTCGACGTTCAAGTTCCTCAACGACGAGGCGGCCGTCTTCGCCTCGACGCCGGAGCTCGGAGCCAAGTACGGCAAGGACGTTGCCGACACCCTCAGTCGCTTCAATGCGGACGCCAAGGGTGGCGAGCTCCCGTTCGAGGTCTTGCGCAAGGTCCGAAGCGTCATCGGCGAGAAGCTCGGCAACCCAGTCCTCGTCGGCGATGAAAGCCGCGCGCTGCTCAAGCGCCTCTATGCATCGCTTTCGGACGACCTCGACGCAGGCATCGCGAACAACGCCGGCCAGGCGGCGCAGAAGGCCTATGAGAAGGCGAACCGATACACGCGCATGCACATGACCCAGCAGATGGACTGGGTCGAGAGCCTCGCCACGCAGGAGGTCGACAAGAAGGTCGTGTCGATGCTGCAGGGAGAGCTCGGCAAGGACGGCGGCCAGCTGCTGCGGAAGCTCCGCTACAACCTGACGCCTGACCAGTTCGACGACGTCGTGGCGTCGGTGGTCAATCGGATCGGTGTCGACCCGAAAACCGGCTCCTTCTCGCCTGCGCGCTTCACGAGCGAGTGGGGGAAGATGTCGAGCGAGGCCAAGGGCGCGCTGTTCGGCGGCCAGCGTTACAACGAACTGCGCGGGTCGCTCGACGACATCGCGAAGATCGCCACCGCGCTCGAGGACAGCGGCAGGATGCTGAACAGGTCGAACACAGGCCGCGTCCTGCTCTTCTCGACGCTGCTCGGCGGCGGCGGACTCGGCGGTGGCGTGGAAGGCATGGCGACCGCCGCTGCTGCTGGCGCCGCCACGTTCGCCGGCACATTCGGCGCTGCCAAGTTCCTCCTCGCAAACCCGACCTTCGCCAAGTGGCTGGCGACCGGCATGAAGATCGGCGGCGGCCAGGAAGCACTGTCGGCGCATCTCGGCCGGCTGTCGTCGGTCGCTGCGATCGAGCCGCAGCTGAAGGACGCAATCGACCAGTACGAGGCAGCCGTCAGGTCGGCGATGCCTCAGAGACAGAGGTGACCCATGGCAATTCGTGACTACTCCCAGACCGCCGCATCCAACACGTCGATCTCGTCGATCAACATCGGCGAGGGGTGCCCGCCGTCGAACATCAACGACGCCATCCGTCAGGCGCTCGCCGACATCCGCGAGCTGCAGGCCGGCTCGACCATCGCGTCGGCGGCGACCGTCAACATCGGAGCGGCGAACGCCGAGTACCTCGCGGTCTCCGGCACGACGACCATCACCGCCTTCGATACCGTGGCGGCCGGCGTCTACCGGGTGCTCAAGTTCGACGGCATCCTCACGCTCACGCACAACGCCACCTCGCTGATCCTCCCTGGCGGCGCCTCGATCACGACGGCGGCTGGCGACGTCGCTGGCTTCCGGTCGCTTGGTTCTGGCAACTGGCGGTGCGAGTACTACAGCCGTGCGTCCGGCGCCGCTGTGATCACGCTCCCGATCGCCAACGGCGGCACCGGCAGCACCACGGCTTCGGCGGCTCGCACGGCTCTCGCGGTCCCGGGCCTCGCGGACGTGAACTCCTTCACCGCCGCCAACCGCGGCGCAATCACGGCCCTGACCGACGCTGCCACGATCACGCCGGACTTCGCCGTGGCGAACAATTTCTCGCTGACCATCGGCGGCAACCGCACGCTCGCCAATCCCACCAACCAGACCGCCGGCCAGAGCGGTGCCATCGTCATCACGCAGGACAGCACCGGTTCGCGCACGCTGGCGTATGGATCGAACTGGAAGTTTGCCGGAGGCACGGCGCCGACGCTGACCA
>Ga0208644_1001653_pt1 | contig 18448 bp, 23 predicted proteins | sample VirMetDEL_Nov_18_FD_184517 | JGI IMG/M metagenome (GOLD analysis project Ga0208644, IMG submission 184517) | Aqueous microbial communities from the Delaware River and Bay under freshwater to marine salinity gradient to study organic matter... | ecosystem: Environmental > Aquatic > Marine >... | reverse complement strand
GTGTGGGTGGCTTGTGCGTATACGTGAATCCGCGCTTCCCTCGGTTCGCCTTGGTGATTGCCTCGAGGGCGGCGGCGTCGATCGTTTCAAGGCGTCCTGGCAGATCTCCTGCTTGGTTCATCCTCCACAGCTGGCCTCGGGGCAGCGATCGAATCGCGGCAACGAAATCCTCAAGGCTTCCGCCTCGGCTTCCGTCGCTCACCTTGTCCCAATGTTTCCGCAGGTGGTAGCCTTCCGCGTAGCAACCTGATCGATAAAACGGGCAGGATGGCGGGCAAGTCTCCTCGCTCGTTGTCGAGACCGGGATTGGTCCGGTCTTGGCATTGGAGGAGGTCCGGGTGAGATGGTAGGTGTGGCTCATTGCGTGTCCTCCTTTCTACCTGGGTGAACGTAATCCGTCCAAGACCCGCCGTCGTATTGGGCATACTCATCCCCATTGTTATAGCCGAGAGCCTTTCTCGCCGCTAGGATTAGTGCCTCTGAGCGATGCGCTCGGGCTTGCCAGTAATCGGCTGGCAGGCTCTCGCTCCACGCGTTGCGGCTCTTGTCATAAGCGGCAAACCTGTAGTTTTCTCCGAATCGGTAGATTTCTGAGACGTTGTCTCGCGCCGTTTGGATTGCCTGTCTTTTGGTCATGCTTCCGCCTCCTTTCCTTCTAGCGGCAACTCGTCGACGGGTCCGCAGGTTTTGACGGCGTCGCGGATACGTTTCAAAGCTTCCTCGAGGGTTTGGCGTCGGGTCATCTGTTCGAATCGCTCCTGGAGCAATTCGATTGCCTGCTTACGGGTTTTACCGTCTCCGGCTCCTACGGTTCGTCCGCTTTCAAGCTCGGTGCATATCCAATAAGCGGGTCTGCAGGCGGGTGTCCGCCGATCGACTCCAAATAGGATCCCGTGCATGTCGAACGTGTATCCTTCAACTTCGCGGCGGTTACCTTCGTGGGTGGCGATGCTGTAACGTTGTTTAGTCATCTTCACTGTCTGTTCTCCTTTGGTTGTGGTTTAATAGTCGTACGGGTCGCCGATGTCGTCCGGCCAAGCTCCGCCTGGGAATTGGTCGTCCAGTCCGGGCAAGTGGGCGACCGTGTTATTCGGGTTGCAGTAACCGGGTTCTGCTTCCGGGTATGCCTCGGCGGCGTCGTCGTAGCTCTTGAACGAGTCGAGAAACTGTTTACGAGTTTGCCCGGCAAGGACTGAGGACCGTTTGTAAGTTGAGATCTCGTAAACGTTATACTCCTCGGGGCCGTGTTCGGATATTATTTGGTAAGGGGTCATTATGCGTCGCCTCCTTCCTCGGTGGCGTCGCTCTTGTAAGTCAACTCGCCGTTTTGGCAACTGGTGCTAACGTCAACTCCCATCGCTCTCATCGCCTCCTCAAGCGGGCGACACACTGTTACGGCGGTGTGACTCGGGTATTCCCCCGTATACCAATCGCCGTCGCTCAAGTTGGCTTCTTGATAGATCGCCCATAAGGCTTTAACTGCGTTGGAACGGTGCAGCATCGAAGTCCGGTCTGTGTCTCGATGTTTTGCAGCCTCCTCCCGCATCCGGTCGGCAGTCTGGACGGCGTCGTCTCGGTCGCTGGCGAAATAGTCGGCGCCTATTTGGCGCTCGCCGTCTAAATATAGACGGACAACCCACTCGCCGTAGGCGTTGCGCTTAATGGTGGTCTTGATATAGATATAGGCAGCATTATTGGCGGTGCCTATTTCCGCGGTGGTGTTGTTGTTAGTCATCGGGACGATGATGCGGCCCGGGTGGAAAGATCGCAAGAAAATTCTTCTAGGTAGTTTTACCTATGTTCCACGTGGAACAATCGATTTTTGGCGTATCGGTAGTTTTACCTAGTCGCCTAGGTAGTTTGGTTGGGTGCGTAGGTATGGGTAAAAACACCTAGGAAATTTTTGCCTAGCCAGATTTGGTCCGAAGGACCAGCACCCATCCGGTGGCCCACTAGGGGAGTGTGCCTAATCTAGGGGAGTGTGCTTCAAGAATACGGAAAGAAATAAATACTTTTTTCCGTTGCTTTCCCGGAAGCGAGGTGCTTCCCCAGAAGCGCCTTACTGTAAAGCAACAAACATTCGGAGAAAAGTTTGACATGTATGGGAGTGTGCCTAGGTTGGAGGGGATGATTGACGAATATACAGACGATTTTGGAGGTCAATGGCTCTTCGATTATGAGCCGTGGGATAACGAGGTGGAGATTACGGATGTTCACTTTCACGGAAAGCAAGTGATAGCAGATGCACTCTCCAGTGAGTGGATTAAAGAACAGCAGAAACGTATAGCATGCGTGGTATTTGGATCCCAAGCTCACTCCTAACCGGATCCCTCGGTCCTGCGGAAGCCCTACTCGCCGGGTATATCGGCGGGTGGCCAGATGGGTGTTTTGCTTCCAACCAGCGAATCGCCGAGGATATTGGTGTCTCCGAGCATTACGTCCAGATGCTGATATCCAGGCTTGTAAAACGAGGTGTCATCCAAAGGATGGGACGCAATTACACCCGCAAAATGCGGCTATCCAAAAAGTATTTGACTGACACTATAGTATCAGGCAAGTGACAGTATAGTGTCACATATAACATAGATAACATATAACTAAGTAACTAATAGTAATAATGACTAACAAAGATAATGAGATTGGTTTAGCGTCAGAGGTGTCTGACGCTTTCGGCTCCGCCGTTCAGCCCGCCCTCGGCGGAACATTCAAAATATTCCCTCCATCCTATCATCACCAGGGTGTCGAGATGCCTGGCGACTCAGGGTTTTCCCCTATGGAACGCCTCTACATGGAGGAGATGGAGCGGCTAGAAAATGAGCCAACACCCGAGCAGGTGGACGAGCTGTTTGAAGCTCTGGGAAGGAGCTTCAAATGAATCGATACGCAAGCTGGTGCAAAATTTATACGGAGCTTCTCCGGTGGGGGCATTCGACCCTAGCCGAGGACGAGACATATGCCACAGTTAAGAAGCATATTGGGGAAGCTATGCGTAATGAAATGATGCAGCCATGGCCTGAAGGAGCAGATCTATCTGCCAGTGCTGAGATGGTTGTAGAAATTTCGCGAATCAAAAAAGAGGAAAAATAAAATGAGATATGTAACAGAAGAAGTATGTGACCGCTACATCAGAGACGCCGTACTTGCGGCGTTCGCCCTAATCCGCACCCAGGCGGAAATAATGGAATGTGACTCCAGCGTCCCGAAGGTGATGCATAAGATGATAACTGACGCCGCCGAGATGGTGGTCGAAGAGGTCATCTCATCCGCCATCGATGTGCTTGAGGAGAGTGGCGACGATTTTATTAAACAGATAAAAGCGGCTACCGCCGAGATGATGGAGGAGGATAATGACTAGTCACAAAAACAGATGGTGTTTTGGTTGGATCTTTGATCGCCGCGAAGGTGCCGCCAAAACGACACCCTACTGGAATCAGGGATCGTTGATAGAAAGTACGGATGAAGTGTTGCAATCTACGCACACGTTTGGTGAACTCATAGCCTTCACTTGGACACCACCCTTTGGCCGGAAGCTATCCGATCCGGAAGTGAATGCCCGAATTGACAAATATTATTGGGAATAGATATGGATATTGGAGCATACCTAACATTCCACCACGCCAATCGCTTGCTTTGCGGTCAAGTGGTGCGACTAAAGAAAACAGCGGACAGTCCCGAAGACTGGAAGCTCGAAGTGAGGGGTCGTAGTGGCCGCTCGCTCATATTGGAGAGCTACATCCATAGCGGGTGTATGCTCTGGCCTAACTGGGAGCATTGCGACCTATTCATATCGGGTGGTTGGAAGGCCCTGGCTGATGCCGGGTTCGTTCGCACTTACTATTTCGATGCGGCATCCGCCCGAGAGCAGGACCGAAAGGATCGCCTTGCCCGGAAGCCAAGCATGGTGAGGGAGGATCAGCAGTATGACACCTGATGATTTGAACAAACAGCTCTCGCAACACATCGATGTTGTGATGAAGACCTATTTCCCCAACGCCAAGCGTCGGGGGAGTAGCTACGCCATGGGGGATTTGGATGGAGGCGAAGGCCAATCCACAGGGGTCTATCCCGGTAGGGGCGGTATCTATCTAGCCAAGGACAAATCGACCGGAGAATCCACGAACATCCTCAAGCTAGTGATGCGACAGGTGGGCAATTACCATGAAACCCAGGCTGAGATAAAGGCATTGCTAGGCATCACAGATGTGCAGACGGTGGCCGTTGCACCCAAGCCCGAGACGCCCAAGGTGCAGGTCAAGCCACTCACCGGATCCTGGGCAATGGACTATCTCACAAACGATCGGGGACTATCCACTGCCACTCTGCGAAAATATGAGGTGAGGAGCCATAGCCGCAATAGCAGCTACAACTCCGACTTCTACGCCTTTAAGTTTGTTTCGCCCGACGGCGACTATGTGATGCTCAAGAGTGTGGGCATCCATAAGGATGATAAGGGGCGGAAGGATATCTGGTCTACCGCTGCCTATGCCACTCTCTGGGGATGGCCCACCGTTGATGATACCGCCGACCAGATCACCATCTGCGAAGGTGAGATCGATGCTATGTCGCTTTGCGATATGGGTGCCAATATGCCTGTTTTATCTGTCCCGAGCGGATGCTCCAATATGGGCTGGATCGAGAATGATTACGAAGCCCTTGAACGGTTCGAAACCATCTATCTCTGTTTCGATAATGACGAAGCTGGGGAGAGAGCGGCCAACGAAGTGGCGAAGCGTTTGGGTATCGCTCGATGCAAGCGGCTCCGTGTTCCATCTCCGCATAATGATCTCAATGATCTGCTGTTATCCGGGGATGGGATGGGTCCACTATATGAGAACGCCGAATCGTATGACCCCAAAACTCTCAAACCTGTCGATGGGATGGCAGCGGAACTTGCGGAAGAGATTGACCGCTACCAACAAGAGAATGAACATAATCCATTCTTGTTTCCAGAACTCAAATACAGGTTTAGGAAAGGCGAACTTAACATTGTAGGTGGATACCCAGGACACGGAAAAAGCCAATGGCTTTACCAAAGCTGTATGCATGAGATGCTCAATAATGACCGCCGTACCTGCATTGCTTCCTTTGAGATACCCAGTAAGTCCATGCTATTCAATATGTTATGGATGAACAATGGTCATATGCCAAGAGAGGAAAGTATCCAGTCTGATCTTACACAGTTTCAGGATAGGCTATGGTTCATCGAAGGAATGGAAGGTGGAACCAATAGTTGGGAATCTTTACACCAAGATTTTCTGTATGCACATCGTCGATACGGTGTTGATTTGTTTGTCATCGATGCACTCATGCATATCGCAGCTAAAGATGATTGGGGTGGACAAGAGCGCATCGCTAAGGAGGCTGCGAAGTTTGCCATCGATAATGATGTCACAGTATTGCTGGTCTGCCATGCTGACGCCAAAAAAGCCGGGTCTGGGCAAATCCCAGAACTGGAGGATATTTTGGGAGGCCAGGGCATTGGGGCCGCAGCTCACTGCGTTGTCATAATCTGGCGAAATAAGGCCAAAGAAAAAGCCATTGAGGCCGGAGAGGATGTCTCGGATGAGATGCCTGATGGCCGAATGTACGTCCCCAAACAGAGGGCAAATGGTGTGACAATATATCGCGATTTATGGTTTGACACGAAGCGTCGAACCTTTTCACTAGAACCGAAACCTAACCTGGGAGTGGATCTCCCTTTTTAAATACTATGATCACAATAACCTCAAGAAAACGCCTAGGGGATCCCTGGGAAAGCAAACAGGGGAACACCTACTTCCCTTTCGTAGTCAATCTCAGCGATGGGACAACCGTAATGGCCAATGGGTCCTCTGAGGATCCTTGGTGGAAAGAAGGATCACCAGTAGTCTTCAAGGACTCGGGCAACCGAACCGCGAAGGGTCTTCCCAAGGGCGGATTCGACAAGCCCATGGGTTTCGTACCTTCAGCCACGCCAGCATCCAATGTTTCCCGTGTAGCCCACGGTGAGCGTGAGATCGGCATGCGGGTTGGGATGAGCATCAACAATGCATGCTCCCTTCTTAGCGGCACCAAATTAAAAGGTGCTGAGTTTGAGAAGGAGTTGGAAGCCCTGGCTCGTTCCATCTATGCGGTTGCCGATCGCATTACGGCCAACCCCACGGGTACCCTGCATGACGTGAAAGCGGAAACAGCCGACGAAGCCGAAGAAGAGGTGCCATTCTAGATGCACATCTACCGCCGATACAAGAATGGTTCGATACGTCTATTGAAGACGGTCGATACGCTCGCCAAAATGCGTAAATCAAAGGGCGACTTGGCTGTGTCTATCACGACCAAACTCGGGATAGCACCCAGCCCATTCTTGGATCGCTGGCGGATGGAAAAAATCTACCACATCACCCGCTCCAATCCTGGGCTGTCGTTCGATGCTGTCGAGCGGCAGTCTTGGGGGATGCGGACTGACCTTGATGGATCCTTGGTTGAAAGCAGCGTGTTTGGTACACGCATCCATGCCGAGATTGAGAAGGCCATCATCCACCTCATGCATGGCGCTGATTATCACAGCGAGTATGCATCATATTATCGCCCATTCCTACAATGGATGGACAAATACCAAGTGCTTCCCACCGCCACCGAGAGGATGATCTTTGATGCCGATTTGATGTTGGCGGGAACAATGGACCTCATCGCAGAGATGGATGGACAGGTATGCGTATTCGATTTTAAAACTCGGGAATGCAAGGGGGCGGATCCACGGACTAAGACCTACCCCAAAGATGCCATGCAGCTCGCAATCGGAGCTGACATCATAAAGCGTCAGCTAAATGCTGACTACAATTTGCCCATTTATTCGGTGATCATCGACACGGAAACGTGCCAGACGGGTGTTAAACGGTGGACCGAAAAGGCCCAACTGAAACACCTGAAGAAGGCCCTAGCCACCAACCATTACTACAACGTGATGAACGACCTTTATGCCCGTTGAGAAGCCGTACAATGGCGGAGAATGGACGACCGCTCGCATGCGATCATTTATTATGTCCGCCCTCCGCAGGGCCATGTGGCCCGTCAAATATAGAGCCATCCGGGATAGTTATGTTAAGGATGGAACTAACCCCAAAACAGGCCGCAAGTGCCGCCTGCACCGCTGCACAGAATGCGGCGATTTGTTTCCCCAAAATCAAATGCAGGCTGACCACATTGAACCTGTAGTCCCGCTGGGGGGATTTGAAAATAAGGTGTGGCTGGAATACGACTGGAATGAATTGATACAAAGGCTCTATTGCGAGGCTGATGGATTGCAGGCGGTCTGCAAATCCTGCCATAAAGTGAAGAGTACGGAAGAAAGAAAAGCTAGAAATGACTACAGAAAACAGAACGCAATATGAAAAAACCAAAACCACTCTGGGCAAAAAACATTCCCTCACTGCCGTTGTGAAGGGAAAGCCATCAACGCATTGGGCAAACCTATTGCAAAAACATGTGGCAGATTCTCGTATTCGAGGTTGGGCTGCATCAATCATTTGGTGGGCGTACCCCAGTAATATTACACCTACCCGAGGGCAGCTCCTATACGAAATGATGGAGCTATTTAGGCCATCTGTATTTGGTCGGGAACCAGAACTAAACTCAGTGTTTGAAAAACTTGGGTTGCCCAAGCCAGCACACGAAACTTTCCAACCCACACATATAAACAACCGCCAGGCAAAAATCTTGGGCCATCTATGATCACTCTGAATACGGCAGAGCAGAGGCTGGCTAAATTTGTAGCTAAGGCTCGCCATAGGCACAACCGGATCACTGGCATATCCAATCGCCGTATGGGTCCTCAGTCGGATGAGCAAACCGACCTCGAAGGGATTGCTGCCGAGATAGCGTTTGCTAAATACACGAATGTGTACCCAGACCTAGACACTGATGGGGACACTCATCCTGTGTATGATGCTGTACTTCACGATGGTAAGCTGGTTGATGTCAAAGCCACCACTTACACAACGGGACGCCTTATAGTGGCACCCTGGAAGGATGTCGATGCTGTGGATATTTATGTGTTAGTGGTCGGGACATTCCCCAATTACCGCATAGCCGGAGCCATGGAAAGCTATCGGCTGATGCGATCCCACCGCATGAAAAATTTGGGTCATGGCAAAGTTTTTGTTGCCACCCAAGAGGAACTTAAACCATTATCAGAATTATGACCTCCATCACAATCGAAACAAAATATGGCCATTGCGAGGTAAGTATGCATGACGACGATTTGACCATCGATGAGATGATCGCATTGTTCGAGCAAGCATTATCCGGCATTGGATACCACTGGAACGGAAACATCGAACTACTCCCGGACATGGCCATCACATTCAATGACGAATAACGAACTCATCGAACACGCCGAAAAACTGTATGCCGAATTGACCTCAGTGTTGGCAGCAAAAAGTAACGACTACACCGGGGGCGATGGTGCGTTCGCAAATTTCAATATGGCATCCGAATACGGTGTGGACCCATTGGTGGGTTTGTGCATCCGTATGGGCGACAAAGTGAAACGCATCCAGACCTATTGCAAAACGGGCGAATTGAAGGTGTCCCATGAGGGCATCGAGGATGCCTTCAAAGATCTAATCGGATACTGTACCATAGCCCTTGCAATGTTAAACGAAAGAACCTACCCATAAACATTATGAAACCTGAAGATATCACCGACGATCAACTGAAAGACCGCCTGATTGAAAACACATTCAATCAGCAATCTGTGCTGGATGTGTTCGCATCTATGTCCACAAGCACCTACATCAACTATGCCCACCAAGTGGCAAAGCAGAAGGTGGCCAAAACCTGGGAGAACATCACAGCATTCCAGGTGCACGAGCTAAAAGCTCAGATGGTTGCCGAGGTGAATGCAGAGAAAAAGGAGGTTGATGAAGGTTGAATGGGGAGAAGTAGCTCAATGGAGCAAGTTTTGGATGTCCTCTGATTCGGGATTGCCGCGAAGCATCTGTCCTGTAATTGGAGGCGTCGACCATCGCAAAATCTGGCCACTGGATAGGTCTAAGCTTTCCATAAAATCAAATGGATCGCTTTACTATTTACAGGAAACCACTGTTGGCGGAGAGAAATTTATTGCTTACCGGACGGATGGATTGTCTGACAAAGACTTCAAAACTATGCTTAAGAGCTGGATAGTCGGGTACTACGAAAATAAAATCGAGGAACTGACTGAAAAAAAAGTGGAGATGGCTTGACTCTCATTTTTTCATCCACACGATGATCGTTGTTATTGGTTAGTCATCAGCTACGCAGGTGGTTTTTCAACTTTTTCCCACCTGCTACAAGGGGGACCCGAGAGGGTCCCCCTTTTTTGCGTATGACTAACTGCCCGATCCGTAGATGTCGGGCCTGACGATGCTTACTGGCCAGTTGGCAAGTACCGAATCATATCTCTGTCGAGTATTTCCAACCTTTGTAGCTCTCGAATGAGGGGTCTGTTCGATCGCGTCAAGCGGTATGGACCACTTGGGTCTGTTAACCGTCGGAGGCGGTCCTCCTTTGTCATCTTCTTGAGGAGCATTAGCGATGCTGGCATAACGGGATCGCCCCGTCGGGCTTTCCTTTCCATTCGCTTATGCATGTCTAGCAAGCTCCTAATCTCCCGAGGGTCCACTCCTTGCCCACGCATTGCCCGTATAGCCCGGACACGTTGCTCTGGGGTGTCCCCGAGTGATTCATATATCTCTGTCTTAGTGAGGGGTTGTTCGTATGGCATCGGGCTGTAGTAGCCTGTGATACCCTCAAATTTATCGTTGGTAGATAGGGCTGTCTTATCCAAGACGGCCAACGCCTGCTCTCCATCCAATCCCAACACCTTCAAGTTGTTGTAGTGGCCCGTAATCTTCTTCAGGATGCCTTCGCGGTCCTGGTTGAGTTTGACGTAGTTGCGGTCATACTGCTCCTTGATGTCATACTTACGGCTAGTGCCAAGCAATCCCTTGGCATTATTGATAGCCGTAGCATCGGGGGCTAGTCGCCGGGCGGCGTCACGCTCAATGTCATATTCCTCCCAACGTAAGCCCAAAAGACGGCCCACCATAGACCCTACCTCTAGGGCGTTCTCAGTACCCCTCAAGGTTTTGTTCCACTTATCCAATTCCCGCACAACACCCGGCTCAAATGCTGCTTGGATAAATGCATTGGCATTATCCAGATACCTATTTAATAGCCCAGGATCAACGCTGATGTCCCGTCCATTCTGGTCCTTGCCAAACAAATTACTGGATGCCTGGAGCAGGAATGTCCCTTCACCCAAGAAGTTTTCCTTGAATAGCTTTGGCAACACCTCAAGTGGGTCGTCCTTAAGTCCCGAAACAAACGCAGAGGTCATGAGGGTCTGGGGAACCAAGTATTCCGTATCCATATATTTGCCCGTCTTACCATCCGCATTAGGAATGTACAGGAGTCGTTTGCCTCGGTGCCAACTCTTGGCTACTGTTTGGTTCAATGCCAGCTTCTCTTCGTCAGACAGGTTCTTGTAATTATCTCCAAACAAATCCTTGGCCTTGCTTCCAACGATTTCCACTGCCGTTCCTGCACCACCCATGACAATGGAGAACCCGGCTAGTCTCTTCATTCCCATCCGTCGCAATCCAGCTTCCCCTCTCTCGCCAATGTCTATCCCATCAAGACCAAGTTCACCCAACAATCTCTTTGGGTCACTTAGCATCATATAAATATACCTACCTTGATTATAGGTATTACGCATAAGTTCTGCCGTGAAGTTTACGAACGGACTAGCAACACCTATCTGGGAGAGCTTCTTGATGAACGCTGGCACCCTTTCATAATCTTGGAAAGTGTTTCGCACAATGCGCATAGCAGCTCTTTCGAGAGCTTCCTTATTACCCTCTTGGGCTAGTGCCGGGATGGCCTTCTTTAACTGACGCTGAGTTCCTTCCCATGCCATATATCGCATAGTGGTATCGCCAATGTTATACACCTTTGAGAATGGATCGGCTATGGTTTGATTGAGGTCGCCCAATACTCCACGGTTGCCAGCCTTCCTGATTTCGCTGGTCAATACGTTGGCACTACCACCGCCTAGTTGTTCGAAAGTGAGCATTCGCTCCAGTCTTTCTTTGCCCTTTTTGCCCTTGCCCAAAGCGGCATTTCTCAGCGAATCAAACTCGGAAAGCCCGAAGCGCATTCCTCTGAAAATATCTCTAGCTTCTGAGACTCCTTCCCTGATCCCAACTGGAAACACGCCAGACGCTATAACAGACGAGAAGTTGCCAATGAAATTGGGTGCGTAGGATGCCGGGTTGTAGATGGTCTTTGATATCTTGGATAGAGCATTCAGACTCTTTAAGTTGTCCAAGACAAAACGACCTACGGCGTTATTCATCAAGTATCCAGCATCCGAATAAAAGATGTCGCGGAGGGCATCGTTTACCTCCTGCGGCACTCGAATATCCCTCATCAGTTCCTTGCCATATGCAGTTTGAGTAAGGATCTCTTCAGTGGCCTCGGTACTATTTATCCCCAACGCCTTCTGGACTGATGGAGCTTTAAATATAGTATTTAGTGCATCATCTGTTTGCAACGCATTGACCAACCTAGATGTCTTATTGATGGTCTGAAAAATCTTTTCTCCAGGATCAGTGATTTCTCCAAGATATTCCCTCAGCTCATCGCTGAGATTTCCTCGGCCTTCTAAGATACCTTGTGCCTGGAATGTTATCTCCTGCTTGTCTGCTGCACGCTGTTGAGCTAGGCTAGGATCCTTCTGTATAGCCCTTGCACTATACCTCTTTCTCTGAGCCATCTCTTTCTTGGCTTGGACCTCGGCTTCCTGTCGGATGGAATCATCCACGTCCACTTTTCTTCTAGCCGCTATCTGCTTGGCTATCCTGTTAGTTTCACCTTCAATGGCTTTCAGTTCAAGCTCCTTACTTGGATTGTAGGTCTTGTCCGCATAGAATCTGTATGAACGGGTTACAAAGTTTTTGTTTTGAATACTTTTACTGATAACGGTGATAACCCTATTCCGTAGCTCATCATCCAGTGATTCGCCGAGATCGCCAGCCAAGTAGCCGATAAGAGTGTTTTGCAATCGCTCCAGCTCCTCCCTATACATCTCAAGTTCTTTGCCCACGGCATTGCGTAGACTTACAGGCAAATCACCCAATGCAGCTTCTCCACTGAGAAAACGATCGATGTTTGCTTCCATATCAATACGATCTTGCGGCGTAAGGCGCGACTTCCTTAAGGCTTTATTAACAGCCGATTCAGCTATTGTAGCGATGCGATCGGAACGATTGCTCAGTTCCTTTATCTCTCTCAGTTCAGTGGCAATTCGATCTCCAATATTCTTGGATGGAAGAACAGTCCTTCTAACCCTTTCTCCCAGACCTCCGACATAATTGCGTAGCTTTTCAGATGGAAGGATGATTTTGAATGCCTTTCGAATGCCCCTACCAAGTGGTCCTGGAACATTGTTCTGGTCAATCTTTTCAGCAACTTCAGCCAGACGTCTAGCATCGTTGGTCTGAATGGTCTTATCTATCAGGGAATCAATGACCTCGCTGTTTTTGTCTTTCCACTGATTATCCAAATCATTATAGTCCTTTAATAAGCGTTCTTAAATGCTTTGGCCTGTGGCCCATCGGCATTGTTAAACGGCCTAGCTCCGCCAAGGCTATTGATGGATGCCAAGTCGGGATAGACTGTGCCTTTTTCTCTTCCTAGCATTATCCGATCATCAACATCTTTGTTGCGTTTATCGGATGCAGCATTGATAAATCTATCCAGGATTAGTGATGCATCTTCGGAGCGCATAGCCTTGGACAAGTCCCTGTTGATGGCATTATATACCTGGTTACTCATGGCCACCTGGCGTGTATCAAGCCGTTCAGTTAGACCATCTCTGAAAAACTGACTTCGGGTGCCGATAACATCTTTGAAGACATCGGTCTTATCGACCTCTTGCCCCATGATAACGTCTTTAACCTCTTTTCGCTCTTTGGGGTCCGGGAGTGAATTTTCCACCTCGTCTATTGTGCGTCCGCCTAGTTTATCAAACAAACCCTTCTGGGCGGCTACACCAATACCTGTACCCAATGCACCACCAAACACCGTACCTATCGCTCCACTTTGGACAAACTCATCGAATGTTGGGAAACGCTGCTCGTCTATAATGGTCTGTACAGCTTTTTCACCCATGGCTATCCCTCCGCCACGGATGGCTTCCTTACGAGCAAATTCGGCCAATGGCCGAGCAGCTATCTTACCCGTAGTGGTAGCAGCTAGTTTACCTGCACCAGGTATGAGGTTGAGGAGGCCAGAGGCCACCATACGACCAATGGAAAATCCTTCGCCCTCGATCTTTTGGGCAGCATAATTGGATGCCATGCCGCCGCCAATAGCCAACACCGGGATGGATATGCCAAATGTGAAAGGAGCCAATGCATACCCGGCAGCGGATGATAGTCCGCCGCCAACAACATCAACGCCTAATCCGCCAATGGTACGGCCAAGGCCGGGTCCTGTTTCCACAGGTAGCCCGGACATTCCGGTGGCCGTTTGCTGTTGATCCGTTTTGGCTTGGTAAGCTGCTGGTAATCTTGCCATACTATTCTACGGGCGTTACTGTGGATTGATTCCGATTTGATCGCTCGCGACGCAGCCGCTCACGTTCAGTTACTGGTATCATATCACGAACAAATTTTGCGATTTCAGCTGGCAACTCATCCAAACCGTATTGCTCTACAAAAGGAGGCATGTCCAACATTTCCGTCAACACCTCAAGCATCGTACTTTGGGCTTTTGCTTCGGAAGCGTTCTTAGGTTTTCTACCAATACTTTTTAGATCAATGTCTTTAAGTTCTTTGAGAACCGTTTTTTGATTTCGACCCTGCTCGCTTCTTACTCGTTCCTGGGCAAGTTCCTTAGCCCTATTAAAGCTGAAGCTCAAACCTGCATCCTCATAAATTTCTATACGCTTTTTAATGTCTTCGACTATAGGTCCTATGGTTCTCTTCACGGAAGCCATTCCTTCAGGGATCCCGGGACCGGGTTTTCCCGTTACAACTGCTGGAACTCTGGCAGATGATCTTGCTGGACCTAGCTGAGGTCCAGGACCTGTACTTAAAAATTCACGGATGCCACCACCCAAGGGTTTCTGTGAAGTGTCGGTTGGATACCTTGTTCCACCAAAGGTGATAGCAGGTGATACAGAACCTCCAGCAGAAAACAATCTATCCAAAAAACCAGGTTTTTCTTCCTCTTCTCCTCCAAACTCACCTCTGGCAAACCGTCCCATACGATCCTCTTCGGCTCGTTGTTCAACTATGGTTTTTACGCCACTGATAATATCACCTGATACGCCAGCTTCTGCTAGTTGAGATAGATATTGGTCAAACTCAGGAGTGGTCTGTCCGTCTTTCAGAAAGACATCCGTTACTCGGTCTTCTGGGATTTTCTGAAAGAATGATACTGCTGATTCGGAAACATTCGATAGTGGTCCAGCAGCCGCAGGCTGTCCGCCAAACGCAGTTTCACCCGCTGCAACATCATAACCCAAGGTGCGATCGGTCAAATCTTGAACAGCCCGATCGTATTCAGGCGTACCCTTTTCAAACTGCTCATTGATCAACGCCAACCCCTGAGTATAAGCCTCTGGCAACTTCGATTTTTCCTGTGTGGAAATACGCATAATTTGGTTGCCGTAAATCAGGGCTGATTCTCCATTCGGCAATTCCACTATGTCGTAGGCTTTCGAGGGATCCAGTTGATTACGCAAAGATATGGCACGGGCCTGAGCATCTGGATTGAGGCCAGAGAGAATCGAACCAAGTTGATCATCGGAAAGTTTTCCTCCCGCCGATACCAGTTGTTGGAAGGCTTCCCCTTCGGCCTTTTCGGCTGCTAGATCAGCTTCTCTTTGCTTGGCCTGCCTGTCGTACTCACTGATCTGCTTCTGCGTGAGAGCAATTTGGGCGGCAGACTGCTGTGCGAGTCGATCGGCCTGCTGCGACTTCATTCCATATTCAATGACGTTCTCCGCACCAATCAGCTTTACCAGATCGGCGGAGCTGCTAATTCCGGGAACTTGTCTACGGAATGCCTCATCATTCAGTAGCCCTTCGGCCACCTGTTGTGCAGCCTGGTTCTTCTGTTTGCGGGCTTCCTGCTGTTTCTGCTTTTCAAATTGGACGCCCAAGGTGTTCATGAGGCCAGCAGCAGCCTGAGACTTAGCGCGCTGTGCAGCGGCTAGGTTGGTGATAGATGGTGCCAATGCGGCGAGTGCCGTTGGCGATGTTCTTCCTGCAAATGTAGCCATATTTAAACTCCTCGTATTAGAAATAACGGTATGGGTTGTTTTCTTGAGATTGCTGCGGGAAATATGGAGGAGTCCCCAACGCCTGCTGCTGTAGTCCAGCGTATGGTCCTCCACGGAACGCACTAGCTCCTGCTGATAATATGCTTGCCAATACATCAAACCTTCCAGCCTTTCCAGCTTCTTCGAGGGCTTGTTGGTCTAAGGCAAATTGACGTTCCCCGGCTTCTAGCCCGAATATGTCTGTTGGGGTTGGTGTAGCCGCAGCAGCTTGTCTTCCAATATCTCCAGCCAATGCCAGACCAGGTCCAAGGTCGGCAGCTCCTATGGCGGCTTGGGTGAATGGCGACATGGCATATGCCTCCTGTCCAATTAAGGCTCCAGTGGTCTGTCCTATTCCTAGCAAATCCTGCAAGTTCTGTGAGTAGAGGCCACGCTCTTCCTGCATGATGTCCCCTATCTCGGTGGCGAGGGCGGCTGTATCGGCCCCTCTGCCCAATGCCCCAAATCTAGCCCTTGTGGCTTGTTCCACCTGTTGCCTCTCGCGGCCAGTCAAACCCTTATCTAGGCGTTCCTGTGCGGTCTGGAAGGCACTCTGTAGACCTGGCAGTACCGTCTCTCTAGTTTGGGTGAGAGCTTTCATGGGTTCTGTGCCTTTAGCAACAATATCTGCGTATGTCGCATCTGGACCTAGCTCTGGACCAAATATACCCGCCAATGCTTCTCGCTGTTGTCTCGATGCCTCTTGAGCAATATCGAAAGCACTAATATCGTCGCCTTCCATGCCCAAGACTTGTTGGGCGTATGCCGTTTGGCCTGCACCCGTGACATCCGCCATCTGTCGGGCAAACTGGCCCCCCATTCCACCGGGTCCGCCATACACATTGAAGAAATCTTGCAAATCTCTCAATGTACCTTGTGGTGTTCCCGCTTCTGGGTCCGCGACGGCCATAGAAGACGGTATGATGCGACCCATCGGGTCTAAAGTGTATGTTGGTGTGGTGGTGGTGGTTGGATCGTTCATATCGTCGTCTCCTGGTAAATTTACTGGTACTGTAGTTTCTTCGTCGTCGCTTCGATTGTAAGTGATTGCCGCTCCCCCTGCCAGAAACGGACCCATAGGGAAAGATGTGTTAGGTCCTATGCGTATGTTTCCAAATGGGCCTCTTGATCCATATATTGAGGCAGTTCTTCTTGCACCTCTCTTTGGACTGGTTCCGTAAACAGTGTCTGGATAGGCTCCGCCAAATAAAGCATCGAATGCTTCTCTCTCTTCGGCGGTCATGTCATTAACATTGGTGGCCCCTGCACCACCGTAAATGCCTCCTTCTAGATAAGCTGGATCAGTAAATTCTCCAAAGAGATCCATGTCGGCGAAATAATCACCGTATAACTCATCGAAGCCATATAATTCATCTATGCCAATGTCCGAACCATACACGGTGAATGGATCAAGTTCATATACTTGGTCTGAACCCAAATAGAGTTCGGGTTCCATTGTGGGATCTTCTGTTGCCATATTTTATCCTTCCAATACTGCTACCCGAGCTTCCAAAGCCTCGATCTTAGCTACAGCTTCTTGCAATGCTGCGGTCAAGAGTGGTACTAGTTTAGATTGGTCGATGCCCTGATACACTGGATTTCCATCATCGTCTACTTCATCTTTAGTTCCAACAATAGATTCTGGAACTATCGAGCTTACTTCGTGAGCAAAGAAACCATCAACTACTTTGCTAGGTTCTTTAATGAAGTTAAAGCGGTAGGCATTAAGCTGCTTGAGGCGATCAATGCCGTCAGAAATAACCACTTCGTTTTCCTTCAATCGGTAGTCGGATGAAGTGCTATAATTTGTAGAGGTTGTATTGATTACTATCTTGCCAACTTCAGTAGAAACGGCTGGAGGACCGCCTACTCCAGCACCCGTATCTCTAAAATACACAACATTAACGTCAGTGCCAGCCGCAGTAGCGTCTGCACCAATGTTCATGCAGTTTCCGCTACTTCTTCCAACGTGAATAGTTGAACCTTGAGCAGTCTGCTCTATTTCAACACCGTACGTCCCGGCATAATATCCCGGAAGACGAGTTTGGGTTCCACTGATATTATGAAGCACCTCGTCGTCCAGTGTTAGCTGTCCAACGAATCTACCTGTGCCGTTTACGTCCAGTTTGTAGGAAGGTGTACTATCATTGATGCCTACGTTGCCCGTGTTGTAATAGATATCTGACCCAGATGTCGTCCATGGACTAGATCCACCTGTATTGTTGATCCAGTTGGTTCCTGTACCCGTAGATGAAAGGATTTGTCCTGACGTTCCTGCATCTCCAGCAGAGTCACGCAATGCACCAGTGGCACGGAAGTCCCCATTTACATCTAGTTTGTAAGAAGGTGTATCATCGCCAATACCTACGTTTTGAGATTGGTCTATAAACAATCCAGATGTTCCAACACTCCCAGAACCAGCTCCGCCTGTAGCAATCCTAAAAGCACCATTTGCAGGTGTAATAAGTTGAACAGATCCAGTGTTGTCTGCCAGCTCAACGTAAGCCGTTGCGTCCGTAGACTCAAACAACGCTACTTGATTGGTAGTTCCAGAATTTACATCCAGCTTGTAGGAAGGCGTCGTAGTCCCAATGCCGACGTTTCCAGCAGAGCTGTCAATAAAAAGTTTTGTAGACAAACCGTTTACTGTCCTAAATGCATGAGTCTCTGCATCATAAAAAGCTTTATTTGCAAATGAAGCATGAATCTCTCCATACAACTCAATGTTGGCACCGCCTGAGTTCCCACCTTGAATCGTGATATTGTCAGCCCCGTCTCCACTTTTTAGCAGAGGCGTTAGAACCGCAGATGTAATTCTTCCAGTTCCTACAACATGAAGAGTATCTAAAGGAGACGCTCCAGTTCCAATGCCTACGTTTCCAGCAGAAGTAATGCGTACACGCTCTGTAGTACCTGTATCAAATATCAAGTCACTAGCATCGGTAAAAATGCTAGCAGATGTTGTCCCACTTTCACGAAACCTTAAGCGAGGCGTATCTGTTGCATCAGTGTCATCAATAATAATTTGAGAACCAGCTCCAGCTACAACCAATTTTCCGTCAGGCGCTGTAGAGCCAATGCCTACGTTGCCATCAG
>Ga0208644_1001652_pt1 | contig 18448 bp, 21 predicted proteins | sample VirMetDEL_Nov_18_FD_184517 | JGI IMG/M metagenome (GOLD analysis project Ga0208644, IMG submission 184517) | Aqueous microbial communities from the Delaware River and Bay under freshwater to marine salinity gradient to study organic matter... | ecosystem: Environmental > Aquatic > Marine >... | reverse complement strand
TGCGGTATTGTCTTTGAACGATTCCTTCCTGTTGAGGGCAGAAATCTTACGACCTTTAAACACGATTGGTTTTTCTCTACAGCCTACAGTGTAGATAGAAAGTTTCTTTAGCTTGCGCTGTTGCGTAAAATTGAACTCTATCTTGACAACTCTGTCCTTTAGGATTCCTCTGCCGACACCGGGAAGGTTGTAGCCTCTGCTAACCAAGAACTGATCAAGTTCGATAAGAACGCGAGCCATCATTGAAGAGCGAGAAAAACCATTATCTCCGTAGATTCCGACATCAAATGGTTTGTTATTGTCAACATAAGCAAAGTATTCTTTGTTCATGATCTTGTTTACTTTGTCATAGCGAGAGTAGAGATTTAACCCCTTTCTAACTCTTACATTCATTGCTACCAACTCAGAAGCCAAGAATGATGCTGTGACAGGTCCATCAGTTTCATCTGATTCGTTTTGTTCGTCTTCGTCTTCTAGTCCGTTCAAGATGTCAAATGGAACGGCATAAAGTAACTTCAGTCTTGAGTTTGGTCTCGCTTCAAGATCCCAATTGGCAAATTCAATGTTTTGCTGCATGGTGTAGAGGCTTAGAGCATCTTCTTTCTTCTTGTAGGCATCAAGCAAGGCTGCTATTGCTTCTTCACGATAATCCAAGAACTTCTCGTCAAGAGCATTCTTTGCGCCTTCTTCATCTGAAGCGTTCTCGCCACCTGTTGTTTTGAAGCGGGTTGTGACTGTGACTTCATACTTGCAGATGCGTTCGTTTAGTCTCGGAGAATCAATCTCCAAACTTTTCCAATCAGTTAGAACAGCCTTTGGATTAGGAACACAATCCAGACAGACCTTCTCTTCTGGTCCGGGTAGTTCTACCTCACACTTGTCTATGAGTAAGTCACCATTCTTGTCTTGGTGCTTCAAAAATTCAGATTGAGCCATTGCTTTTCCTATCTATCTAACTAGGTTGCTTTAACGTTTCTGCTTTCAATGTAGCGATAGCCAAATGGCTGTAGATGATTAACTTCCCACAAGAACTTAGACAGCCTTGCTTCATAGTAGGGAGACCAAACTTGTGTTAGCATCCTGACAGTGTTAACGGTTGCCAATGCACCAACGGCAGCACCATCGGCTGGTTTTGGTAATGCAACTGCTGGTCCCAGAGCAGCATTAAACTGAGTTTGGAGATTAACAAAATTAAACAACGAGGAAGTGAGCTTATCCACAATTTCACTTAGATCTCTGAGGGCTTCAACCGTGTTCTGCCCCATAGCAACACCCTGAAGAGTGTCATACTTCTCTGGAGTGTTGAATAGTCCTCCCGCAACCTCTCTAGATTCCGTGTTATTGCCTGCGATCAACTCAATCAATGGAGCAGGTTGTGAAACTTTTCCACCAAGAGAGTTAGCCTCTCCCTTGGCACCAAACCCGGTTGCGTTGTTTGAGCGACCTGTGACAATCTTAACGCCCTCTCGTCCAATGACGCGCACACCATCTGCTTTGATTCCAATTCCAGAACGAGCTTCCATGTTTCCTGATTTACCCGGATCTATTCCGAAGTTGAAGTCAATGTTGGTTAACTGGCTAATGTAGATTCTTGCCGCATCTGCCGAGAAGCTGTTGTCTGCTATCGTGCCGTCTGGATTGGGTGCCGAAGACAATCTACCAACTACTATGTCAATAGCATTTGCTCCTGTCGCCCCTTGTCCACCGAGTCCTGATGCCTTACCAGAAGGGCGGTCTTTGCCAAGAGTTATGTAGGCGTTTCCATTATTGAAAACCTTTTCGCTGGGTGCAAAGTTGTACTTTATTTGTGGTTCATAAGTAGTAGCGTTGAACACGCCAGAAGAGTTGAGGGGTTGTGCTGTTGGCTCTGAACCATCAAATCCAAGAACTGCATTATTTAATTGTTTCGCTTGTTCAAAGATTCTTTTCTTTTCTTTCTCAAGCTTATCATCATTGTAAATCTTAGTCTTTTTTGAACTCATACTTCTGGCTCCGTTTCTCCAGCTTCGGGATTGCTTCCGGGGGGAACTCTTCTTCTATTTTTAATTACTTCGTCTCTTATTTGGGTGTTTTCCCAGTGCCACGCTTCTGCGCCTTTCTTTCCTCGTCTTAATTTTGGAGGATTAATCCAGCCATAGCGACCTTTCCCTCCATTATCTAGCCATTCGTATACCTCAGAATCAAATCTCTTGTCTTTTGCCGTTCTTGGGAGAACAGTTCCGTCTTTCAAGGTTCTAGTTCCATTAACGTCAAACGCAACTCCCCAGCCATGATTAGATTGTCCGGGCGTAGCCGCACCGCCGCCATATTTCTTTTTCATTTCTATTTGTCCTTCAAAGTCTCTGTAAGTGTAAGAAAAAGAGAGAGGTTCACCAAAATGTGCTTTATAGTCATTCAGCAACTGAACAAGTGATGGGATAACTTCTGGCAAGAACCTTGGAGCCACTTTTCTGCTAGTTGACCAAGGAGTGCCGGGCGGGAGCGGCTCAAGCAAGAAATCTGGAATTCTTCCATTGTAAATTTCCTGCCCATGATAAACTCCAAAAAGTTCCTGTCCACTTGGGCTTTGCACCGTAGAGCCTTTAAATCTTCTTTTAAAGATTTTTTTTGCTGGCTTTGGTGGTGGCGATGTGGGTGCTGACTTACTTGAAGCCAAATTGGCAGAAGCTGTTTTTCTTTGTTGATCAAGAACCGCCTTTGCTTGTGGTGAGAGATTTGTCAATTTCTCTACAAGAATTGCGTTCTTTAAATTATAAACAAACTCGCCGGGCTGAAGTTTTATCTTTACATAATCTCCAACAACAGGCTTCATTTCCAATGAATAACCAAACACTGTTGTGTGCAACTGAAGACTGTCTTGAATATTCGCCTGTTCACCAATAGTAGTTGATAGATTTATGTTACATGGGTTTTGCAAGAATTGATGTGGAGACAGTTTGTTGACTATTCTTGCTTGAAAGAAATATTTCTGTTGTTGATCTGAATCAGCAGATTCAGCCGCTTCTTGCGATAAACCAAAAAAACTAGTGATAAGTGACAAGTCTGCTGGGATTGGTTCTGTTAAAACAATAGCTTCAAATTGGTTAACGCCATCAAGCAGGTCAAATTCCCACGTCTTTCTAATAGTTTGTGTGTAAAGATCGATACTGCCGTAAAAGTCAGTAAACCTATTGAAATCATACTTGCCTTTCTTAGCCATCAGTTTTCTCCTTGAATCATATCAAAGAGACTGGCTTTGTCCTCATCGGTCAAGCCAACTTCCTTGGTTCTCTCCTTCTGTTTGAGGGTGAGAACTTTCACCAACTGCTCGTTGGAACGCTGCATTGTTTCAATATGCTTCGCAGCGACAGGGGAAAGTGCTCGGTTATTTTCTGCATTTTGAGCAATCTGATTAGCCAACTCGTTCAAGAACTCCCTCGCAACCTTGCGGTCGTTGCGAATGTTCTCGATTGCTTCGTCCATCAAATCGTCAAATTCGTCGTTCATATGTCGCCATTCTCCCAATCCTCCTTGAACTCTTTGTAGTAGTTCCTAAACTTGTTTAGGGAGTTTACTACCTGTTTTGTGTTGAGTCCTGTTATCTCGCGGAGGTAAAGGTAAATAGCCTTCTTGTTAAAAATTTCTATGTCGTCTTTGCTCTCAAATAGAACCATAATTGCCTTGTAGACGCGCTCATCGTTGCCTTTTAGTTCTTCTAAATCCCAACCCTTCATTGATTCATAGAATGAATTCCAAAACTCTTCTTGGATCTTATCGGTCAGCCAAGACTCGTCTGTTGATAGGTACTCTTCCTCATAGGCTTTAGGAACCTTGTCGAACACCAACTCTCGTTGGTTTTTACGCTGTTGTTTCTTGACCTTGTGGATAAACCAGTTCTTGGTTATAACTGAGAAGTAAGAGAAAGCTTTATGCCCTCTATCTGGCTGGAACTTATCTAGGATGGTCATAAGCCAAACCTTGCACTCATCTCTCAGAATATCTATGTTGGGGAGCGTTGTGAACTTGTAAGTAAACACAATCTTATCAACCATTTCACTAAACGCTGGTTGAAGCATCGTTACATAGATTTCTGTTTTTCTTCTCGCGCAGTCGGTTTCACAATACTCCAAGATCGCATTCTCATGTTCCTTGGTGAAGTAATGATTAACCTTCTTCTTGCGTCTCTTCGTTTTCATCTTGCTCCTGCTCGTCTAAGAGGTAGACATAATCAAACTGATCCATGTAATCACGGAATGATCCTGCGTGATCCATAAGGGCTTGAAGTGTCTGGTCGCCGTAAAACATTTCTAGTTCGTAGACTGAGCGAACATGAGAAGCAAATGAAGTAGCAGCCTGCCTTAGATCTTCAATCTCGTCTGCAATCATAGTCAAGCGTGCTGTGACGTTGCGAGAATAGATGAACAACACCACGTTGATGCCGAGAGACAACACCAATAATAATGATAGCACCATTTCCAGCCTACTCATAAAATCCATTACTTGCTTCCTCTTTCATCTCTTTGAGAACTTCTCGGTTTGCTTCAATGTATTCATTTGTAAGCGCGCCAGTGTCCCTAGAATCTTCTACTTTTTTGTTCACGACAATGGGTTTACCTAACATTTTTGTGACGCCTATGTGACCACACACGGCGCATTCGTCTCTTGTGTCCGAGAACGAATGAAGGACTACGAACTCTTCTTCGCAGTCCTCACATTTGTATCGGTAACGAGGCAACTAGTCACCTGCCAAGTTGAGTAGGTCTTGCTCGGTAATTGGCTTGTCGTTGCTGATGCGGACAGTAGGCGGGTTGGCTACGATAAGTCCGTCTTCGCCTGTCTGTAGTTCAAAGCCCTTGATGATTGGAACGATGTCCAACTCGTTTAGTAGTGACTCCTGAAGAGCCATCATTAGGGCACCTACTGCCTGATTTGATAACTTGAAAGTTCCGTTACTCATTAGTTCTCCTTATTCAACGGTTACACTCTTAGCAAGGTTTCTCGGGAGGTCAACATCGCGTCCGTTATGGAGAGCAAAGTGATAGGATAGTAGTTGTCCCACAACATTGAACACCATAGCAGTTACGAACTTGTTCTCGCCGGTCTCCGTGCTAATCAATCTATCATAGATTTTATTATCTACTTCTTGTTTTGTGTAGTTAGTTATTAGAATAACTTTACCACCTCTTGCTCTGATTTCTTCAATGTTGCTCATTGTCTTCTCTGGATAGAAGTTCTTATCAAGAAGACAAATGTTCATAATCTTGTCGTCAATAAGAGCAAGTGGTCCGTGCTTGAGTTCTGAACCGGAGTAGCCTTCCGCGTGGATGTAGGAAATCTCCTTGACCTTCAGGGCTGTCTCCTTGGCTATGAATTCTAGGACGTTGCGACCTATCACAAATGCCGTTTTAGAGTCCTTGTAGTGCTCACAGATGTCTCTGATTTTTTGCTCTTGGGCAATCACCTTGTTGATAAAATAGGGGAGTTTCTGGACTTCTGAGAGGAAAGCCTTGTAATCTCGGTAGGAGCAGCCGTTCTCTAGACCAATCTTGTAGGCAAGAAGAAGCATAGCGAGCATCTGGTTTGTGACCGCTTTCGTTGAAGCAACAGAGACCTCTTTGCCTGCGCGAATGTGAATGCCGCAATCAGTCATCTGATAGATGGTTGAGTTTGGCGTGTTGACGACTCCGAGAACCTTTGCGCCTTTGTTCCTCATGTTCTTGATGCAGCCGATTACGTCTGCTGTTTCGCCTGATTGTGAAACAGTAATAAGCCAAGTCTTGTCGTCAACGAGAAGGTCTGTGTACTTCAATTCTCCTGCGGGCATTTGACGACACATAAGGCGTCCGACTTCTTCCATAGCGAGAGCACCAACGAGTGCAGCGTTATGGGCAGAGCCACAACCTGTGAAGATTACCTGCTTGCTTTCAGCAAATGATTCAACGCAATCTTCTAGTCCACCCAACTTGATCTCGGCATCACGAATGCGACCTGCAAGTGCCGAGACCACGTAATCAAACTGCTCGTGAATCTCTTTCTGCATGTAGTGTTCATGTTTGCCTAGGCAGTAGGTGTCCGCTGAGATATTCTTCTCTTCAAAGATTAGGGTGAGCTTGGTTCCGTTTAGATCCTGCACATCAACAGAGTCTTTGCGAATGATTAGGATTTTGCTATCATCAATTGATGAGAAAGTCTTGACTTCTTCTGGGAATGAGTAAGCATCGGAACAAACGTAAACCGCTTCGTCCGCGCGCCCAACATACATCGGAGAGCCCAACTTCATCAAGTTCATCTGGTTTGGATGGTCAGCGTGAATGAAGATAACGCCAAATGCGCCCTCAACGTGCTTTGCAGTGTGGCGCATTGCTGCCTGTAGGTTGTCTCCTTGTGAGAGATAGAACTGAATAAGATTTGGTAGAACCTCGGTGTCTGTCTGAGAATAGAAAGTAAAGCCCTTCTCCTCTAAGAACCTTCTAACTTCTGCATAGTTCTCAATGATTCCGTTATGGACGAGACTAATCTTGTTGTCGTTAGAAGTGTAGGGGTGTGAGTTCTCCTTGGTTGGAGGTGAGTGAGTTGCCCATCGGTTATGTCCGATAGCAACCGTCCCAGTTAGTCCGAGATCGGGAAGGAACTTAGGATGTCCTTCTGTTCTCTCAATTACTACGCCACCATTCGTTGCGACAGCAATGCCTGCCGAGTCATAACCACGATAAGCAAGATTCTTGAGACCCTGCTTGATTGTGTTGTATTCTACTTTGTCGGCTACTGAGCCAAAAATTCCGCACATAATTTACCCACCTTCTGAAAATTTCAGAACCGTTGTTAATGGTATGTATAAAGTTTTAAGATTATTTTGTTTACAATAAGAGCCGATTCTTTCCCACATATCAGCATCACCCGGAAAAACCCTACCTTGCTCGATAACATTTCTGTGTCTAAATGGAATCTTTTGTAAATCCCAAGAAACAGTAGAGTGAATAAGTTTTTCTGGTCTTGGAGGAAGATTATCATATTCTAGCATTTTTGAAACATTTTCGGTTGGATAAAGAATCGCTCTATTGTTTCTATCAACATAGTAAGCATTCGTATAGACGAAAACGGACTCTGGATAGTTTGTATATCCTAAGTTCAATATTTCTAAATGATATGGCTTCCACTCATCATCGTCATCTAGATGGCAATGATATTTAAACCCCTCTTCTATGCTATTTTCTATTCCAACGTTTGATGCATTAGCTCCAGCGGAACACCACAAAGCTCGTCCAGAAAAATTACCAGAATCTCGCTCTTTAGCAAAGGGCAGATTTATTGCAGTTATTTTATCTTTTGGCAATAAGTCAACTATAGACTGGAACTCTTCATGATCTGAATAATTATCGCCTATTAAGAACAGTTTCCAATTCTTGTAAGTCTGGTTTTTCAGACTTTCAATACTTTTTTTAATAGACGAAAATGTAGAACCATCATCTCTCTTGAATGTTGTAATAACAACAGCAAAATTATTCATTCTTTCTCCATGATTGGATAATAATTATAATTGAAATGATAGCCTCTGTTTACAAAATCTTTCTCGTCCATGTCATTAAATCTGAAATGGCAAGACCATCTAATTTTATCATTTAAAATATCTCCAGATTTATGAATCAAAAAGGTTGAAAAGAACAAAACATCACCAACTTCCATTTCTTCAAAAATAAAATTCTCATTTTTTACATCTACAGTTGCAAAACCCTCTTCTTGTTTAGTTTTTAGCAAACCACTTTTGTGGCTCTTTGGAATAAAATTGACAGGTCCTTCGTTTTTAGTTACATCCATTAAAGGAATCCACACTACAATGCTGTTTTTGGAACCGCGAATACTGCCCCAATCTTGATGTGGTGGTGTTCTATAATAAACCTCTTTCAAGCTAAGTTGTCTGTGATTTTGCATAACAACTGGTCTTGTAGAAAGTGATGGTCTAGAAATTCCCAATTCTTTTATCTTTTTTATCAATTTTTCATTTGTTGCCAACTGGTAAAGCTCGATGCACCCATGTTGATTATGTTTACCGCAATTTGAAAAAGTATTAAAATCTTTATTAAAAAGATCAATCATGTTTTGTGTAAAATCCTTCTTTAACCCCAGCCTATCAAATTGATTTTGATAGTTTTTTTTTATTTTTTCTAATAAATTTTCTATCTCTTGTTTAGAGAAAAAAGAATTTACTTTTAAAAAACCATTTTCCTCAAATTTCATTTTTGTGCCTCTAGAATAATATCTAAATTATCAACTCTACAATCTATGTTGCACAACTCAGGGTGTTTGCTCTGTCTTAAGTCATGTTCTGTGACTTGTAAGAATCCACACTTTTTAAGCTTTTCCTCCAAATCCTCAAAACTATAAATAAATCTATGACCAATGTCATAAGATCTCTTGCCATCTAAAAATTTTAAACCTGTTGCGTGTTCACCATAAAAGGCATAATTTAAGAAAGCTGTTCTGGAAGAGAATTCATTTCTATGTTTGGTATTAAAATCCTCGCCCCATTCATTAAATCTTCTAACATATGTGTCCAGAGAAGGTGTTAAGATTCTCATAACTCCACCTTTTTTTAAAATTCTATAGCACTCCTGAATTATGTGAAAACCATCAACTTCATCAAAATGCTCAATAGCATGTTCAAAAAAAATAAAGTCAATTGAATTATCTTCAAAATTCATTTTTTGTAATAAATCTATTTTTGTGACACTATTGTTGCAAGGAAATAAATCATAGTTTTCCCAACCCTTTAAAACGTTTTTACCACAAGCTAGATGAATCTTCCGACTCTGCATAACCAATTCCTGATTTTCCAAAACCATCTCCATTATAAAACATTATTTTTTTATTTTTAACTGAAACAACATACGGATATTCAACCATTGTTGCGTCCCAACCATCTAAAGATGGTGACAAGCCTCCATTGTCTTTCCTTTGCCAAATAAGTCCATCTTCTGATGTTGCATATTTTATCTTATAGGCGTCATGAACATTGCTTCTGTAGTTTGAACTATTCCTGACAGAAAACCACATGTGATATTTATTGCCAAGCCTTTTAACTGATGCTTGTGAAATTCCGCCCTCACCTTTCATTAGTTTAATACAAGTGATGTTTTTTGGATCCCAATCAATTCCATTAACAGATTCAGCATACTTTATGTCATAAAAAGGTTCTATTCTGTTGTTTATCTTTTTCCATTCTCTACAAGAAAGATACCAAGCCCTCCATAGCCCATCTTCTATCATAATAGAAATAGTTCCTGTATAACCGGGTTCCTTATACGAGCAACCAAACACAGGTCCATTTGAGAACTTTTTATAAGTTTCTCCATTGTCTTCACTTATTGCTAGCCCAATTGTATTAAAATAAGGAACATCTACTCTATTTGACCAACCAATGTAATAAAGAAACTTTTTGTTATTAAAATTTATAATTTCTGCTGGCATTACTCCGGCTTGGTCAAAAGAGCCAAGTTTTCCTAAAGGCAAAATTGGTTCGTCTTGGTGATTAATTACATTGAAATTATTATGGGGTTCTACGTCTATAAATTTTGGATAACTTTTATTATTTATTCTATTTGAATAATAAATTCTCCACAAATCATCTGACATACAATCAACAACTGGTAATTGAGCCCAATGTTTACTGAAGATATTTCCTTTTTTTACCCACATCTAATAGACATCCAGTGATTTTTTGTCTTGTTTTTTTGCCGGAACTCCAAGATAAAAACCTTCAGGTTCAGTGTCCTTGGTTATCATAGCCCCCATAGCTACAAGAGTTTTTGGAGAAATTTTTGTAAAATCTCTAATTGTAGAATTTACCCCAAACCAAGAATTTTCTCCAACCTCACAATGACCGGATAACACAACATGTGAAGTGAAAAAAACATGGTCTCTGATTTCACTGTGATGTCCTATGTGATTGCCGCTCCACATAACGACATTATTTCCAATCTTTACAAACGGCTGAATTGTGTTATCTTCTAAAATAAAACAATTGTCACCTATTTGATTTGTTAAGACAGTAGCCCTAGAACTTACATAAGAATAAGCATTGAAGCCTTTTTCTTTTATTTGATTGAATATCTTTTCTCTTACTGAATTCATTTTGATGCCGGTCATGGGAGCGAAAAGGTGATATTCTGTAGGTGGGAAATGTGACTCAATGTTTTCAAAATCATACACAGGAAGCCCTTCAAATTCATCCTTATCTTTATAATCAGAAGATACACAAAATGCGACAACTTGATCGTCTGTATCGTTTTCTATATAAAACTTTGCAAGCTGCGCTGTATCTTTTGTGCCAAAAATAATAACTTTTTTATTCACGAAAACTCCACATCTTCTATTGCGTTATTAAGAATTTTAACATCATTATTCATTATTGTGTCTATTATCGAAACATAATTAAAAGTTTTTTTGCTTTCAATGAATTTCAATTCAATTCCATTGTTTCTAAATTTTTCTTTATCATAGAGGGTCTTGCCTCCTACAGAATTTATGTAAACTTCGGCACCAAGGTGTTTGCAAATATTTATTAGTTTTTGATCAAATTTTCCCTCTATCTGTAACTCACTAGATAGGACAATTTTTGTTTTAAGTTCTAATAAAGAACTAATTTCTATTAATGTAGAGGCTGAAAGTTGACTAATTGTTTTACAATCCCTAAACATTACATTTTTTATTAAAGGGTAGATTTTTGTAAATGGAGGACATTTAGAATATTTGTTTTCAATGTTTGCTAAGAATTTTTGTCTCCAAGCAGGAAAAGTGTCTGACAGTAATGTGTCTTTGATTAATTTATTTTGAGATGGTTTACTAAGTGGAACAGTAAATCTTTCTTGATTTGGAAAGTAGTTTCTATTAATAAACCCTTTTTTTATAAACGAAACATCATCTAAGATCACAAAAAGATCTACATTTCCAATCATCTGGTAATATCCATAATAAGGAAAGAAATAGGGCTGCATAATTGCTACTTTCATTTGACAGATTTCCTTACAATTTTAATTATTTTTTCTACTTCATATTCCTGTAAGTCACAATGTAGAGGTAAATTGATGATTCTATTGTAAAGCTTAAAAGAATTTTTGTGTCTTTTAAGGGGATAATAATATTTTTGAGCTTCTAGTCCACTATCTCTAAAAAAATCAGTATTGATATTGTTATCATAAATTAAAGGTAAATTTCCATATACAACTCCGGGGTGATAATTGAAAATCTCCAACCCAGCTATTTGTGAAATTTGTTCTATCAAGCCATCTTGAACCTCAATATGTTTAGACATATCGTATCTTTTCAAGTGTTGTAGAATTGAAGCACTTGCTACATCTGAAATTTTAAAATTAGAACTTAAACTGTGGCTAATCCTCTTTTTACTCAAACCATCAAAACCAAACCCTAAAATTTGATTTAATTCTTCCTCATACTTACTGTCTGTTACTATGAAGCCTCCTTCACCAAAGCCCATAAATTTTGTGTGATGTAAAGACCCAAAAGACATGTCTCCATAGCAGCAGATGTTTAGTCCATTTATTTTTGTCATTGGTGAAGATGCGTTATCTAGAATAATCGCAGTGTTGTGTTCATTAGCTAAGCAAATCAACTTTTCTAAATTACAAGGATAAGTTCCAAATAAATTTGTTACAATTAAACCATCGTGTTTTTTAATCATTTCCTCATCATTTTTAAATGAGAAGGTTTGTAAATCTATGTCAATAACCTTTGTTTTAAAATTAGAAACAACAGATGATGGAAAAGTGTATGAAGGAGTGATAAACTTATTTTTGTTTCTTTTTTTATAAAAAAATAAAATCGCGTGTAATGCTAAAGTTCCATTAGAAGTGCAAATTACACTCTTGTCTTCAGGAAGCTCTAAGACTTCTTTTAAATGACTTTCAAGTAATAACTTGGCTGGACCTCTATTAGTGAACTGATTATATTTTGTTGAAAGTTTTAGTATTTCTTCAAAAGAAGAAAAATCTATGCTTTTATTCTGAATATATTTTATCATAAAGATTCTCTCTTTTTAGAAATTTGATTATGGAATCATCTTGCATCATTAGTTCACTTTTGTATTGTTCATCATAAGCAGCTTCAAATAGTTTATCATAGCTATTATATTTATCTAACAAATTTTCTATTTTTCTTATCTCTTTATCAGGTTTATCAATTTTCCTTATGAAATTTTGTAATCCATGATAATGATAATGGTGCAAACTAGGATTTTTATAGTATTCATCTGAATCTAGATTATTTTGCGCTGTTACAGTGATTACCTTCTTGGTAGTGAGATTAAACGAATCTGTAAAATTGCTTGGATAATGGGGATTAGAAAAAAGAAAGTCACTGTCTTTGGTTCGCACTATGCTTTTACAATGATTAAAAATTTTATGCTGGGGATTGACTACCAATCTATCTGTTAGGTTGGTAATAAGATTTTTGTTTATTTCTTTTTTTGAAGCAAAACACTTCCAATTTAGACTTAGTAAATTATGTTCTTCGTGTAGCATTAAGAGTTCTTTTATGTTTGAAAATTCTCCCAAATTTATTATTTCATCTCTATCAAAAAAGAGAGTCCAAAAAAACTTTTCGTAAACAAGGCTACCGTATTTTTTATGTAATGGCAATGACTTGCCATTTAGTGAAAAACTATCTTTTACATAAATTATGTTTTCGTATTTATTTATAATTTTATTCTGTTCATTATCAACATTGTTGTCTATAAAAACAATTTTATCTACCCCAATTGCAAAATAATATTTGATAAACTCATCTAGAAAACTTTGTTCATTTCGACAAATCGTAAATAGACAAACATAATCACTCATTCTTAAAACTCACATCTCTTGGAATTTTAAAGTTTATCTCACTCAGTCTTATTGGCTCAACATCTTCTCTACGTTCTAATGCTATCTCATAGACGCTCCTTCGCGGCGAGCCTATGTGAACTATTCCCATCTTATCAGATCTTATAGCACCTAAGACCTTCGGCGCAATCACATCAACATAATCTTTAGAAGTCCATTGATCAATAAAAGCTTTTTCATATGGAAACTCATGTCCATAAAAGCTGGTTCTTATAACCAAACTATTATCATAAGTCCTGACTGCTAATTCTGCTGATGCCTTTGTCTTAGCATATTTAGATAATGGATTGATTGGCTCATTAATCGAATAGTTTCCTCTATCTCCATCAAAAACATAATCAGTTGAAATAAAGATTATTTTTTTATTATGCCTCATGCACTCTCTTACAAGATTTATCGTTCCAATAACATTGGTCTCCAAGGCACCTAAAGGGCTCTTCTCTATCTCAGTGACATTGGTTGCGGCAGCACAATGAACTACTAAATCAAAATGTTTTTTTTTGAAACAGATTTCAATCTGCTCTCGATTCAAAATATTGCACTCTGTTGATGATGGAGAATAAAACTCTATGTCATCTCCTGATAACTTTTTGAGTTCTGTCCCAAGAGTTCCGCTTCCGCCTGTCAGTAATGCTCTCAAAACCACTTATGAATTCCAGTAGGATACTTTGGTTCCCACCCTAATTCCCTAAGTTTAGAAGAATCTATTGAGTATCTAAGATCTTGTCCCCATCTGTTCTCAACAAACTGGATGCTTTCCTCTCTGGTTTTAGACGACCAATCTATAACCTGATCGATTACTTCTAAGTTAGTCATATGATTCTCAGATGCAATGTTATAGATCTCGTTCTTTGTCCCACTATCTATGATACAAAAGATTCCAGAAACATTGTCCTTGACGTAAGTCCAATCTCTAATATAGCTACCATCGCCATGAACTGGAATTTTTTTGTGTGCAGCGAGAGAAGATAAACACTTTGGAATTAGCTTTTCTTCATATTGCCTTGGTCCATAGTTATTTGCACTTCTGGAAATGATGTAATCGATACCATAGGTCCTGTGATATGCAAGAACAAGCATTTCTGCCGATGCTTTTGTTGCAGAATAAGGATTTGAAGGCTTCAAGGAGTCTGTCTCTACAAAAGAGCCTTCCAGTCTATCTCCATAGACCTCATCAGTGCTTATGTGAAAAAACAGAGGTCTATCATAGTCTCTCTTGCCTCTGATTAATTCCAATAAATTGTGAGTGCCATTGATGTTGCTGTGAATGAAGGGGGATGTCTCTCTAATTGAATTATCTACGTGGCTTTCTGCTGCAAAGTTTACCAAAACATCGCAAGTTGGTAGATGTTTTAGGTTAGCTATATCTTCTACGAGAAGAGTGTAATTTGGATCATCATCCCAAGGTAATTCTTTAGAAGCAGCATAAGTCATTTTATCAATATCAATGACTTGATGACCCATGTTTAGTGCTTCTTCTACAAAGTGCGAACCAATGAATCCACGTCCGCCAGTCACTATAAACTTCAACTTATCTCCTTAAAATTTTGATTGTTTTTTATAATCAGAAAATGCAATTGCTTGCTCATCTCTCTTGCTCATAATAACATTATTTTTTTCAATAGTCAACAAGTTTTTTAGATTAATTTCGTTGTCAAAAAAATCAATTGAACCTTCGCCTTGTTTATTATAGTAACATGAGCAGTGATATTTTACTATCGTTTCTTTTTCAAGGCTAATGAAGCCATGTGCGAATCCTGCTGGGACTAATAAAAGTTTATTTGGATTGTCTAGGATAAAAGACATGCTTTCGCCAAAGGTCCTAGACTCTTTACGAATATCAAGAACAAAATCTACGACTTTGCCATGAACACATTGAACTAATTTGGACATTGGTTCATCCCATTGGTAATGCATTCCTCTTAAAACATTTTTTTTTGAAATAGAGATGTTTTCTTGCTTCACCTCGAAGCCGCACACTTCTTGCACCGCTTCATCATAACATTGAATGAAAATTCCACGATGATCTTCGTGAGTTTTCAATTCCATAAGCTTAACGCTACTTTCAAAAAATTCTTCAACTCTCATTAAAAAATAAATCTTCCTATCTTATTGTTCCATATTTTTGCAAAAAGAATGTGATCGCTTTGAAGTTGCTTATCTGATTTTCCCTCTTTCATCAGAGATACTGATTCATCATGATAGAAGTGAATGTCTTTTCCAAAATAATTAACATCGCTGCCAGATTCAACACATCTAAGGCACAAATCAACATCTTGGAAATTTTTAGATAAACTTGGATTCAATCCACCTTGTGATATAAACCATTCCAAATTAATAACTTGTAGAGCGCCAGTAACAAAAACTTCGCCTTTATCTGAATTCACAAGGTTGCTGTCTTTGTTTTTAAATCTAAACCGGTGAATTGGAGAATAAGTTAAAGGACTTCTTCCTTCAGTATTAACCCAGCCAGACCCTCCAAATTGAATCGTCTCTCTCCATTTCCCGCCAGTCATTTGTGGAAAGTGGGATCTTATGTTATCACTATCCTGATCTTTATTCATGGAGTATTCAATTGGTGGATAAACCAGCTTTGAACCAGAAATCGTTGAACCAGAATCCCTATGGCGTTTTAACAATTCATTAAAGTATTCTTTCTTGACACACCACAAATCCGAGTTCCACATAATCAACTCTTTGCTACCAAGGGAATGAGCAATTTTAGCAGCTATGTTATTGAGCATAGAGAAGTTAAATCCCTTTGGATTATCTATTCTCAGATAAGACAATCTTTTCTCGATAACACAATCTTTTAACGACTTTTGCGATCTGTCATCAACAATGATGATGTTGGTTAGCGAATCGATGCTGTTTTGCTTTAGATTATCTATAGTAATGGATATAAGTTCTTTATTGTCTTTTATCGGAATGACAATTGTTGGTTTATTGGAGTCCCAATTTTCTTGTTTAAACCAAAGGCAATCATATCCTACATCAATCTTGGAAAATGAAACTTTTCCATTTTGCATAACTTTATCTAATAAAATTTCTTGCTGTGATATCGAAAAGGTTGCTTTTGGCTGAAACTCTTTATCTGAGAATAGACTGCATTCATAGAATGATTTCATTTTCTGTTTCCGTTTCCATGGCGCTTACAAACTGTTCATACATCATCTCTTCAGAGAAGCGCTCATGTAGTTGCCCAGCGTAGTCATCACGTCTTGCGTTGTTCTCAAAGCAAGCACGCATCTGCTCCTTCGCAGAGCCCTCGCGAGCATACGCCCACATGGAATCAGGGACAATCACCCCATCCCAAACAACCTCTCTCTGGACTGGCTGTAGGTCAAAGGCGACGTTGTAAAACTGTTCCTTACCTTCGGCATCAACCAAGAAATCTAACTGCCCAGACCAGCCTGTAGCGACTACAGGAAGACCTGAGTAGGCAGCTTCAAAGAGTGGAAGACCAAAGCCTTCGCCGTGCGGGAGAGAGACAAATGCATTGATTTGAGGAACACGATACAAGGAGTGCATTTCGGCGTCAGTCATGTCGCCATGTAGGAGGAACACTTTGCACTGCCTCTCTCCCTGTTGACGGAGAAAGTTAGTAAGATCTGCTTGCAGACGGTTACGATCCATTAGACAGTTCTTAGCAATGTTGGACTTTACAACAAGTCCAACATCTTCGTTTCGGAACTCTTCAATAAACCACTTGATAGTGTTTAGAAGGTTCTTTCTTGGTCCGAACTGAGCAACAGTAAGGAAGTTGAATGAGGTTGAGAGTCCTAGGTCTAGTTCTGGAAGGTTTTCAAACGTCTTGACCGGGTAGCCAACAGCCTCAACAGGAGTCTGTGTTCTTAGAGTTACAGTCTCACCTGTTTGCTCGTTGGTTCCTTGGTATTCTGTGTTCTCGAACACTTGCTTGGAATGACCAGAAACAACGATGATCTTGTCCATCTCGTTTGCTTTCTGAATCCACTGATGGGCGACCTTTGTGGTCTCAATGCCAGCGGTGTAGCCGATGTTGATTGGCGCAAGCCGCTGGAACTCGTTTGGAATGGTTACCTGAAGAGATAGGTCAAACTGACCACCCTGCTGAATGAAAGCAATAGTCTTCTCAATTGTCTGGTCAATCCAGACACGCTCTGCATCCATCTCTGAAGACCATGAAGTCTTACCCCACTGAAGTGGCTGGATAAAGATGTCAAATAGGTCTTCGCGAGAACGCAAAGAACGAAGAGCAAAACGAGCCTGTTCACCATAACCAGAACGGGTTAGGAGCGGACCCTTGAGTAGAACTTTCTTTTTCACGCAACCTCCATAAGATGCCACCTATCGTAACCAGTTCTTGTCTCCCAAGAACCCATTTCAGTAGTGACCTGATCCATTAGTTCGACCCAAGACTTCTCAAAAGTCTCAAAGTTATAAGACTTTAACACATGCCTTCTGCCTTGTGAAGCCATTTGGCGATATTTCTTGGATGGATTCTTGAGTGCAGATGTGAGTGCCTTCTCGAAATCTCTCTGTGAAATGCGATCTTCGTAGATGTAAGGCACTTGTAGCGAACCAATGATAACCTTAGAAGACGGCTCAATTCCGAAACCAAACCAGTTCTTGCCGTCAGTTACCTGCTCCTGAAGACCACCGGTCATGTTGACGATGATTGGTGTTCCACAAGAAAGTGATTCAAGAGTTGCTAGACCAAAGCCTTCAGCATCAGAGATGTTAATGGTGTAGTCAGCCATTCTATAAAGGTTTGCCAACTCTTGTGGTGGGATCTTTTTTGTGGAAAGAAGAACCTGACCATTATTGAGACCAAGGTGATTGATTAGGTGTGGAAGATCTTGTCCATGCTGGTCGCGAGGATCTGTGTGCATAAGAAGAGAAGCCTTATCATGCCCAACCTTATCTAGCCACTCCTTGAACCACCAAATAAGGGTTCCGCTTTGCTTTCTGCGTGCATTGCGGTTGTTCCAGAAGAAAACTTTTTTGTTATTGTTCTTGACTGAAGAAGCATCCATAATGCGATTACGCATAATCTGTTGAGCCTTCTTTTCTTCTTCTGTTCTCGCAGGGTGGAAGAACTCTTCGTTTACTGCGTGTGGAAGGTAACAGGACTGAACGTCTGGAGCAACTTCCTGAACAATTGCGTGAGTAACCTTTGAAATGCAAGCAATAACGTCTGTAGAGTTATAGAAATCAGCATTGAACTGAGGTGCTGGAAAGTTATCCCAAACGTGGTAGTAGATCATTGGGATGTTAGCACGGACCTCGTTCTCAATCTCCCATAGCCAGCCATAGAAGCGTGGATCGGTCATAAACCAGAGAGCGTCGGGACGCTCCTTCTGGAGAACAGAACGAATAATTTCATGGTTTCCATAGCCATCTACTGGGAAAACGCGCCAATCATCACCCCAAGGATCAACCTTTGAGGGTGTGTAATCATTATGTTTGACGGCACCGCCAAGACAGACGAACTGATAGCGTCCGGTCTTAAGAAGTGCCTCGATCATGTATTTTGTTTGTGTTCCTACACCAGAAGGTGATAGGGGGTGGTCTGAAATAACCAGAATTTTCTTTAT
>Ga0208644_1001651_pt1 | contig 18453 bp, 26 predicted proteins | sample VirMetDEL_Nov_18_FD_184517 | JGI IMG/M metagenome (GOLD analysis project Ga0208644, IMG submission 184517) | Aqueous microbial communities from the Delaware River and Bay under freshwater to marine salinity gradient to study organic matter... | ecosystem: Environmental > Aquatic > Marine >... | reverse complement strand
TTACTCCGGTTGAAGACGATAATATCCCAGGTTCCGAACTTCAAAAATACAATCTGTCTGGTCGACTGACTTACGCCGCTCCATTTAATCTTCAAGTCGGAGCTACTGGACCTCAGGGAAGAGGTAGTCGCCTCGGTTACTCAGGTGCGGTAGCAAAAGAAGAACCCGCTTCGACAGCAGGATTAAGTCAGTCAGCTTCGTCGGTAGCTATGCCTCAGTTTGATTACTCACCTTTCGAAAGCCTTTTAGCTAAAGGTGAAAGTATTTTGAGTAGCATCCAAAACGCAGCTCAATCCATGGGTACTCCGCAAGCAGGTGCACAACAACAAGAAGAAGTAGGAGGCGCACCTGATACGACTACCCCGAGTGCTCAGCCAACAGGTGCAGGAGCGACACCTACTTGGTCCAGAAGACCTAGTAACCTTGACACAACTGTCAGACAAGCATCTAGCGGGTTAGTTCCTTCCACGACTGAACGTGGCACATATGTAGCTCCGACGTCTGCTTCCGCACCTGCAGCTGCACAAAATGTTGCAAGTGTGGTGGAACAACGAATCTCTTCCGGTTCTGGTCAAGGCGCTAGGGGTGCTGCTGCTGCAGCGGGAGACCCCAACAAAATGGGAGCTACCGCAGCTGCGGCTCTAATTTCCACGGGGGGTGTGGATTCGGCTCGAGCTGCCATAAGACAGGCAGATAAAGGAAACATTGAGCTAAGTAACAAGGCTCGGGAAGCCCTGGAACGGGCCATCAGGAGAGCTAGATAGAACAGGTGAATCAGTACTCAATTGAACTTGAACGCAACAACAAAAAGTTAACCCTCGCAGTCCAGTCAAATGATACAGCTCATGTCCAAGCTCAAGCTGTGGATATCTGTAGAGCTGTAGACGCTAGGCAATACCTAATAAGCTACGAACACATCGATGAGTCGCCGTTGGCTAAGTTATTTCGTGACTTAGCCTTCAATAACTTCGACTACAAAGAGTGCTTCGAATGGGAGGGTTCGTTCTGCAACAAGCAGCCTTGTTTCTACGTATTCGGAAAACGAATATACGTCCGTTATTCGATTCTTCAATATCTAGATATCCCTAAGGACAACTACTACCCAAAGCCACGCTGCGGCAACCCAAACTGCATCAATCCGCTGCACTTCGATTACAAAACGGCGAAGCATTCCAAGCTATCGCCAGGTGATATCGAAATCCTTAAGGCACAGCGACGGGAGGGAGCGAGCGTAAATCAAATCGCTAAAATCTTAAATGTACACAGAGCAACAATTTACAGGCATTTACAAGAAGTAGCTTGATTTAATCGCCAAACCCCTCCGGCGCTGGTACCATAGTGCGGTTCGACTGCGGTCGGACACTCAAACCAAACCGGAACCATGAACGTTTTTATCCTCGGCCTCAGGGTCACAGCGACCGCCGCTGAAGATGAAGGAACTGTAAATGTACTTGCAGAGTCCCTGCCATCCAACGAGAAGCGGGTCGCTACGAAAGTTCAGCTCCTTCAAAAAGCTGATCACTACGTAGGCAAGCTCCTAAGCAAATTCGAGGAGGGGCAGACGGTCTTGGCTGTTGGTCCCACGCGGCCAACGCCCGACGGTGTTCTGCAGATGCAGCCTATGCTCGTGGTAACTGAAGAGAACTTCCAAGATTTGCTTGCGATCAATCTCTTCGTCGCAACTGGTGGCCTCGGTCCCAAAGCTGACGAAATTGAGATTGGTGATAACACCGTCACCAATCGTTCTCTTGCGTGGCAAACCGAAGATCAAGAAACCGCATGGTTTAAGTTGGCGGGCTGGGGTGAGCTGTCTGCTCAACTCGCTGAACTTGCTCCTGGTACTCCCACGATCGCTGTTGGCAAAGTTTCAACCTCTGAAAAGGACGACAAGTCCTACCTCAACTACAATCTGGATAAGGTTCTTTACCTGCCCAAAACGTCACGTAAAGCACCTACTAAGGCTGCCGATCCTGAAAAAGGTAAAGTAGCCGCTGCTGCTCTCGGTTCGATCGACTTCTCTCTCTGATTTCTGCTGACCATGTTTATCGCTGGCGACTTTTCGGAATCCGAAATCCTCTGCAACATTCCGCCTCACACTCTGCGTATTGATCTTCAGGCTCGTCGTTGGAAATCTGACGTTGATCCCGACAACGCAATCGTAGACCGCAACGACAACGGTATTCCGATCGAGTTCATTCTCATCGGTTTCACTCCATACTTCGGCAACCTTGGTATGCGGAACCAGGAAGAGTTCCTGCGTATCGCTTACATCGGTGTGTCTCCCAACCACCGGCTACTGCCACCACGGTGCGTAACCACTTCGATGATCTCTGGCAAATCCAGTCAGAAGAATTTCATCGCTTACTTCCAAACCCTGTACAACAACAGAATCAACTGCGCTTCGGTCATCACCTCGACCAAATTCGTGACTCGTTCCTTTAACGAGCGGGATCCGATGACGGGTGCTGACGGTGCCAAGATCAACTTCAACTGTCTCGACTTCAGTGATCGCCCTGCTCAGAACGAGGAGGAGGAGAAGCTGATGAAGGATGTTGCTGCGTGGCTTGGCAGTGACGGTACAAAACATGCAGCCAATGCGCTCAAGAGCAGCATCCCAGGTGCTGACCTGATAGAGCTTCCGTTAGGCAGTGATCATGCGGCACTCAAAGCAGAGTTCGCCTCCACGCGGGGTCCAGCCGCTGAGCGTACATTCGCCTCCGCCGCTCCCGAACCTAAAGCTATTGCTGCTGCCGAGCCTCCTTCACCTAAGGGCAAGAAGGTTGAGCTTACGGAAGAGCAAGCAAAAGCACTCGGGATTGATTTTTGAGCTACCCTGATTAGGAAGCCAAGGTAGCGACCTCCGCCAGGGGTCGCTTTTTTTTTATGCGAAAAAAGATCAACGCGTATCACCTCCGCATCGACTCACAATGGGTTTCGCTTTTTACCGAAGACGTGGGCTTCGCTGAACTGCTCGGACTAGCAATCAGCAAATCCAAGAGAGCTAACTGCGATTGGTACAAGAGGCGCCGTAACAGACGATGCAACTCAGTGCTCAATCAAAAGCAAAAGCGGCCTCTTAAATATCTCCAAGCCGCACTCGATCTTTTCAGCACATACCTCAATGCCACGCGGGCGGACAAACCCGTGGTGATCCTGCCGCGAAACAACAAGACTGCAGCGTTGGCTAAGTACTTAGTCCGCTACGGTTTCAGCTCTTTTCAACAGGATGGGCAACAGGTCTTTGTTCTAACAGCTCATCAAACGCAGGCAACATGACATGATTGCGAGCGCACCAGCTAGACAACGCCGAAAACAAACGCTTGTTAATCAGCGACTGCTTATGAACCATCTCGAAAATCTGCATCAACCCATCCTTATCCAACTTCTTCGCGTCCATCATGACTCGCTGATGTAAGAACTTCTGTTCTTGACTCATCCAATCGAGTTCCATAGTGAAACGGGATGTTTTATCAACCTTAATCACAGAACCGGTTCTTGAGGTCGTCGTTTGCTAAGCTCCACACATTCTTCCGTTTTGCACATGGCATCGTTTTACACCATCCCCGAAGGCGTCACCCACCAGCTCATCAAACACACGTATATACAAGGCTCAGTTTTAGTCCCGTACGACCCCGAAGATCAACTCACTACTCAACTGCAGGCTCATAACATTACCGTAACGACAAACCGCGATGAGTCCAATCTGGTAAACCCAATCTGGTGGACAAGCATCCGCGATATGGGTTACGACTGGGTGGTCGCCAACACGACCGGGCTCGGTGAATACAGTGAATACATCCTCGACTACGGGATTCAGGTAGCTACAGAAGGCATAGCCGTTCTAGATCGTCTGTCGTTTATAGAACCTGTCGCTAAGCGTAGAAATTTCTTGCTTGCCAACAAGCTCACGAACATGGTGGTCTTGTCCCCACGGCCTCGTTTTAGTTCGGTGAGCAACGCTCGTGACTCCGTAACTAGCTGCTGGTTCGTCTTCCAGCAACCGGATCGCTGGATGGATGGCACACACGTGTCTTACGCTGTAAATTGGGACGCAGCTCAAACGCTCCCTCCCCTCAATGACATCACAGGTAAGTAAATTAGACAAGTTCCAACGCTCTTTGTGCGACAGGCTAGATCGTACCAATGAAAAACTCGATCAACTTATTGCCCTTCTGGTATCACAACAGTTGCTCCAGGAGTGCGTCGACCCCGAGGGACAGGTACGCTCTGCCGAAGAGTGCGCGGGAGTTATTGTTGAGAGTTATTCAGCAGGGCTTTGCCTCACCGAAGAACTAAACAGTCGTACGCGAGATATCGAGTACCAAAAATCTGAATTCTTTGTGGACGGTGAGGGAGAGGAAGAAGAGTATGGCCAAGAGATCGATGAGGACGATGATGACGACGATGAGTTGCCTCCTCCCGGTATTTTTGCCATGTCGTTCTGATTTAGTGCAGTAGGATGTGTCCAAGTTGACACACCTTAAGTGTCCCAAACACGACTGACATTAAACGGGCTACGGCATTACAGATGCGAAGGAGTTGATGTACCGCTTCCGTCTGTAACAAGCGTATTATCTGCCACGCAGACGGAAGAAACTCGCAAAAAATTAGCGCACTGGAACCTGGCTAACCCTGGCGCTGCAGATCAAGCTGCAGAGAGGGGTACATGGATCCATAACAGCGTAGAAAATCATATTCGTGGTTTAGCTGTAAGCCCTCCAACTAACTATGCACCCTACTGGAAAGATGTACCGGAAAAAGTAGACGAGTTGTTAGAGAACGGCCGTGTACTTTGGAGCGAGAAACCGTACAACAAACCAGAATGGCACAAATACGTTGGGGCTGACGGCGTAGGACGTCTCCACTACTACGACTCTCAAAAGGAACAAGGCTACGCTGGTTGCCCCGACATCATCTACGAAGACGGTAACGGTGAGTTGATTCTGGGTGACTTTAAAACCAGCAACGGTCCTTATAGTTATAAATTTCCCAGCTCTAAAGCAAACATCGAGGAGAAACTGAAGAAGTCTTTGATCTCTGGTGTTTTCAAATTAAAGAAAACAAAGCTGCAGTTAGCTGCGTACGCAATCGCAGCGGAAACCTGTTTAGGTATCAAAATCAATAAAACTCAAATTATCGTCAGCACCGCGATCCCAGAATTTTCTGTTCAAGTGTTTACTTTCAGCTACGACGATTTGCAGAAAGATAAGCAAATGTGGTTTGAAGTCTTACGTAAGTTTTATGAGACTCAGCTTGGATAGCCTCGTGTTTTTTGTTTAAAACCCGGCGGCCAAGCGGGATCCGTGGCACAATGGCTCTGCGCAGGGGACCCATGTCTTTTTTCTACTCCAAAAATCAAAAAGTTCGTCAATTTGTAAACCCCAAAACTGGAAAGATAAATCCAGGAGGAAACTTCAGATCATTCAATGAAAACTGGGAGGCTTCAGAAGCCGACGTCCAGACCATTGCCGAGGCCACGGCTGCCGGTGACGGGCTCTGCGCGTGGCACTTGCTAAACGGTAAAAGAATCAAAGATTCAACCGGAACGATTAAAGCAGGGCTTGTAATTATCGACATTGATAATCAAGCAGATCATAAAGATGAAGATGGCAATAAGGTTCAGAAACAGGAACTAACCGTAGAGGAAGCTCTCAAGTTAGATATCTGTAAAAAGTATCTGAGCTTTGCGTATTATTCGCCGAGCACATCCGAAGGGTGGCCTCGCTTCCGTCTTGTATTTGGACTAGAGCATCCCGTCCTGGACCCAGACTTTTACCAGTGGTTCGTAAGGACAATCGCTGAGCAGATCCCTGGATCAGATCGCCGTGCTACACAAGCTGTCAACCTATTTTACGGCGGTAAAGCCCCTTCAGATCTCATATGCACAACACCTAACTTCATACCCTCTACAAAAATCAACGAGGCGTTCGCCGCCTACAACTTGATCCCTAAGGAGGACAAACTCGACGACGATCCGTTTGATGCCCTAAATCTGGACACTGCAGCAGACGGGCTCGACCTGAGCGTGCTGCTGAGCTCCTCTGTCAGAGCCATGCTCGACGGGGCTGCAGTGGAGGATCGATCCTTCAGCATGACCGTGGCTCTGAAGGAAGTGATTGGGTGGTCGAACTGGCTGAGCGCCAACGAGATCCCTCTTAAGCAACGACCCCTTGACATATCGCACCAGATCTTCGAGAATATCTACGAGTACGACCCAGCCCTCGATGGCAAGTTCAACCGGATCCTGGGGAGCATCAACGATGCCTCCACGCTGCTCCCAGCTGTCGCAATGGCAGCGGAAGAAGGCGGTGATGCCGCATGGAAAAAGATAAAATATGTAGATAGGGACCTGTTCGACGCCAAGTGCCCTGACGAGACCAAACAAAAAATCAAAGCGAACAAACCGAAACCAGTTAATTCAATTCTCAGCTTTGACGAATTCGAACTAACTGAACCCAAAGAACAAACTTCAACATCAACAGTCACAACAGACCCACCCGAGATGACGACGACACCACAGACTCCGGCGCAGCTTGTTCAGCTGCAGAACAACAATCGACAATTCTCAGAGAACGATATCGCTGAGATCATCGTCAGCAACTACGGTGATTCGTTCCTGTTTGATTCCAGCCTGGATGAATTCTTTACCTACGACGAGGACGAAGGTGTCTGGTATCTGAACGACGAACAACATATCAAACGGCGTATTGTAAAAACCCTAGATACTTTTATTCAGGCTGGCATCCTTCCTCGCTACAACTCTGCCACGGTCAATTCGGTTTTCCAGCTGCTGAAAGCCAAGCTGCTGCGCTCCGTACGGGGCGGTCGCTCCTCGATCTGGCAAACCAACCGGGGGAGAGTCGCATTCGGCAATGGTGTGCTCGATACCAAGACCCTGGAGTTCAAGCCCGGTAACGATAAGGAGCTGTTCTTCCAGACCAAGTTGGCGTTTGAGTTCAGCGAAGACCCGACCTGCCCTAAGTTCTTGACCTGGCTGGAGTGGGCAGTTGGCGTCGATAAAGTTGTCATCGTCCAGGCGTTCTGCCGGGCTGTACTGACGGGATATACAACAGGTGAAAAGTTCCTACACCTGATCGGTGCCGGTGGTTCAGGTAAGTCCACGCTGCAGCAAGTGTTAATTGCTCTGGCTGGTTTCAGCGGCACGCATACGTCCGACCTTGAAACAATCGAAACCAACCGCTTCGAAGCTCACAGTCTGATCGGCAAGCGCCTGCTGCTTCTGACTGACGAAGCTTCGTTCAGCAAGCGCCTCGACACCCTGAAAAAACTGACCTCAGCCTCCGACACGCTGCGGGCAGAGCGTAAGTATGGCACTCAGGTAATCAACTTCAAGCCTGAGCTCTTGGTGTCGATTGCCAGTAACGAGCACATCAGCTCTTCCGACATCAGCAGTGGCCTGGAGCGCCGTCGCTTGACGATCATGATGAACAACGTGGTTGCCCCTTCAAACCGGCGGAACCTCATCAGCGTCTACCCTGATCGCGTTGAGGGCGAACTGGCAGAGGAGCTGCCAAATATCGCTGCCTGGTGTCTGTCGATGTCGTTCGATCAGATGCGCGACACCTTGGCGAACCCAGTGAAGTACTGCCCAGACCTTAACGCAACCAACATCGAAGCTCTGATCTTTAACAATCCAATCGTTGCTTGGCTGTCTGAGTGCACACTGTACGCACCTAACAGTCAGTGCCCTCTGGGAGGGGGAGCTTTCCGTCCCACGATCGACGAGCAGGAGCGTGGTCTGTACGTCAAAAACGCCAACACTGAGATCTACGCCTCCTACGCAAACTTCGCCAAATCCAATGGCTACAAGGCTGCGGCTAAGCCTCGCTTTGTGGATCGCCTCAAGGAAACGGTTAACAATGTCCTGAAGATCCAAGGCATTGAGCCTAAGTTTGTGAACGGTAAAGCGGTGATTAAAGGTCTACGCATTAAGCCCTACGACACTTCGACTGATCGAGCTGCATCGGGTGACAATAGATTGCCATCACCGGTAGAATTTGTCGCGAACCCCAAGATATGGGACGCGGCTTTCCAAGCTCACGACCCCGCACCGCAAACAGAATCCAAATGAAGACCAGCACACTTATCACGATGCTTGTAGGCATTGGGGTAGCCGGCGCCGCAACGTTCGCTAGCCCTTCAGCCGCACCCGCAGTAGCAGCGGGATTTGGTGGAAGCCTGTGTGGAGCCACGCTGCTCAGCAACCGGAAGAAGGACGAGGAAGCAGAAAAAGTCGAATCTGCACGCGTCGCCAAAACCTTCTCGTTTTTATACGAGACCAACCGGGGGATGATCAGCCCCGAGCAGTTGGCTTTTAATGCCGACATTGTTCCTGAACGGGCGGCGGTGTTCCTCGATGCGTTGGCCGACGAACAACGCGGGCAAGTCATTGAGACAGCAAAAGGTAAGATCTATAACTTCCCGCATCCGATTAACGCTCTCGATGAGCTGACTAAAAATGCAAACGCTTGGGCTGAAGCTAGGTGCCAACCTCTGCTACAGGAGATTGGAGCGCTTCAGCACAAGATGACGGTTCTCCAGGCACAAGCAGCAGTCGCAAAGAACGGAGAGTCTGACTTGCCAAACCAAGTGTTTGCGGCCAATAACAATCAACCTCAGGCACCCAGAGATCCGTGGAATAATCTGCTATAGTTAAAGATACGCGCGAAAGGCGAACTAAAGCCGGGGCCTAATTCAAGCCCCGGTTTCGCTGTATCTAGGGGTTACTCCTCTTCAGAATTCTCCTCCGGCTCAGAGTAGTCAAGCATCTTCAACTCATATTCCTTCGCGATCTCACGCATAATTCCCGGTGTGCGGTACTCGTTGAAGGCAAGCTGACACCCTCCGGCGCATATATTTTTTTCAGAAAATCCCTGATAAGCGAGAACTTTCTCAAAAATTTCAAACCACGCGTGGACGGAGGCATCGATCATATCGGCCTCCAACGTGAACTCATGTCCGGGAAGGGTATCGAGGTCATAGCGAGGGTTCTTGTACGAAATACTTATCTTTAAAGTTGAGGAAGCGGATTCAAACATTTTTGGTCTCCTTAATGTGGTCAGCAACAAGCTCTAGAAGATAATCCAGTACACATTGTTTTTTGTCTGCAGCTAGATTAACCAAATGCCAGTAGTCCGGTGTAGGTAAATCAACACTGAGGAGAGTACGAGACGATCCAGGAGTGCTGATTTCGTAAACAGGAGATTTAGGAAGTTCATTTGGAAAAAGTTGATTACAGACTTTTGCAATACGCTCCGCTTTAGAAGCGCAATGCTTGTACTCATCAAACAGAGTGGTCTTGATGAGCTCAGCAAGAGACTCACAGATCTTCTCGTCGTCTAAACAGGCGTAGAGACGATCTGTGAAGAAATCAATTGTGCTTTCACGTTGTTTTTGTTCATCAAACATGAAGCCAGCCCTCCAGGCCGCTGATGGTGGAAGCGGACTCCACGAGTGCTTCGTGGATGACCGGCACACAGTCTGACAGAAGTTCGCCGATTTGCTTAGCGATTATCCTGTGTTCTAACTGAGTGTCAGGACGCGCACGCAAACCGACGTAAAAAACCCAATCGCGAAGCGTGCCCTGCATGTGTAGTCGGGTAGGGGAGCACATAGGCAAGATGTTTCGAGCGCACTCTTTAGCCACGCCGCTCTGCAGCATCGCCTCGTATATCTCTTGTATATCCCTGTAGATTTCGTGGACGCGCTCCTTCAGCGAGTCTTTAACCTCGTTGTCGGGAAACGGCAAACTGTTCTGACGGTTTTTAAAATCTTGAGCTCGGATATCAAAGTCCCAGCAGGTATCATTTAGAGTAGATAAAATATCTGTGGGATCACTATAACGTTGGGAAAGCTCTTGATAATGGAACGCCCTGTGGCGAATTATCTGTGCACTAATAGCACGAGATGTACAGATGCTAAACGATGCACAAACTTGTTCGTACACAGACCAGTGTCCGTGAGCGATGCAGTACTTTAAAAGTTTTTTATACTCGTCTCGCTTCGGATTTTTTGTGCTGACTCGGGCGTGCTCACCAACCACGTCCTCAGCGTGAGGGGTGATCCAATCGAGCGATGCGAAATGAAGTTCAGTTAGCGGAGTCGACACCGGTAGGCTGATCAGATTCTGTCTGCAGCATCATAATGCCAGCAGCAATCTGGTCAGCGAGCCCGGGGTTTTCTTTAACCACCTGACCGGCATAACGATCAGTCAGATACTCCATCTGATTCGGGTCAATCCCGATCTGAGGTCCTGCGAAACGCACGTTAGGTACGAGGGAACGTTTGCTGGTATCTTAACCGGGATGTCACTTCACTAGGAGTGATACGAGCCAGACGTTGGGAATCTAATCCAAAGCGCTGACCAGCTAAACGAATAGGAAAATCGTTATCCGTCATCATAATTACTTACCTTGAAGTTTTTGTTTAGATAACGCCAGGAGATTGTTCATCATATTGTGCGTCATCAGGGGGTAATCCTGTTGAACGAGCTGAGTATTTAAGAACCCTTGTTGGGTTGTCTGCGTCAGTTTCTGCAAGGGCATCCGGTTCTGAGGAGCCGTCTGCTGCAGACTCATTATGTACTCAGCCTGACTCATGTCATCAGGGCTGTCAGGCAGAGGCACATTACGCTGGTTATAACCTGCAGGGCCAGTAACCGCTGTAGACTTTTTGATATTGCCTTCAGCGTACTCAACAGGACCAACCGCAGGACGTGCATAGAGTCCGCGATCTCGGGCAAACTGAGTTGCCACGCGGCTGCCATTATCGAGCTGCATCACGCGACGGATGCCCAAACCAGGTTCCTGGTTCAGACCGACGGAACCAGGAGCCATAGGGAGGCCACCGCGATTCTCGGGCTCTTTACCGGTCTGACTGGATCCAGGAAGAATAGCCATCAATCTTTATCGCCGCGATTGGCGCTCCTGCTTCTAATTCTAATGTTACCGGAAGAATTATTTAACGGATTTCCGTCACGGTGATCTACGTCCTTCCCGTCACCTTTGCGAGCTCGACCATTCCGCTCCATGTAACGCCGAGCGCGATTACGAGCAGCCCGGCGCTTACGTTGCTCTGGAGTACCGTGGTAAGTCTTATACTCTTCCTTATAATCCCTAGCCATGCTAGACGGCGACGTTATCTTTAATTCTACGCTCTTCGTTCAAAACATTAATCTTGCCGACAAATAATTCGACGAAAGATTGATCTTCGTTCAGATTATTACGAGCCAACTCAACTAAGTCTTGGCGAAACTGCTGCCAAAGCCCGGTGTACAAACCGTTGTTACGTTCGTACACCCAGTAAAGCCAGTCGATAAAATCGGCACGGCGTTGCTCATCAATTACGCTCCAGTTATTCAAAAGCGTTTTGTAATCGACCACCGGGGGCATAGGTAAAAAGTGGAGGTGCCTAATCTACCGCCCACGAGGGTCAGTCGTCGTAAATCAAGTCGATCTTAATATTCCGGATCGGTCGCTCAAGATATTCATCAACTTCACAGGGAAGTTCGCGAACAATATTCATTAGGGCGTTGGTGTAGAGATTTGCGCGGTACTCCATCATCAGCGCCATCTCGCGAGTTTGTAAATCGCCCAACGGGCTACACTCCTCGTCCCAATTAAAAGTGCGCTCACTGGCACGCTCGTTGGCGCAGCGAGCTATATTTGACCAATCAACATATGACATAAATGTAAAATACTGTGTTTAGGTGCGCTGTAAGAGCAATTCCATCATAGCGCCAGTAAATAAAAACTGCTTAAGCCCACACTCTCACCGGCTGCTCAGGCCACACTGCATAATTGTCCCAGCCCTCAGGCACTTCACCGCGATAGTTCAGGTGCCAACCATCCAGCACTTCAGGCGGTGTGATCACATTGCCTTCTTCGTCCCACTCGCCACCACGGGAAATGGGGCCGATCACGTCAAGGGCGTGGAAGTGACTGGCGGTGATGTAGCCGCCGTCTTCGTTGACAAGACCAGCAGCGTCAAGTGCGGCGATGCCGGTCGCTTCATCCGGAAAGCGGAAGAAGGTGGGTGTAGGGGGCGTGAGGAGTTCTTCAGTCATTAGTGTTGCCGACTACTGCGTGATGGTTTGTAATGCCTCATTTCCGAGCCTCGTCGGCCAGTGTGTTAGGCGCCGAATGTGCCCGCAAAGGAAGCCATCGGAACCGGACCAGTTAGAGCCGATGAACAACCGGTCCACTGTAGGTATCGTCCCTGATGTGTCGGTCGCTATTGAGCCTCCGTCGGCTACGCCTGCAAAATTATTTAATTTATAAGCAAATGCCGTTTTTCTCCGTGAGCTTGGCGTGTAAACGCCGACTGCTAAACCTGCTTGCAGTGAGTTGCCATCAAGCACAACAAGCCGAGTGTTGCTGCCTATTGCTGCAACGCTGGAAGAAACGCGGATGCTATTATTGAGGGTCCCGTCGCTGATAATCCAAGGAAACAACTCAATCGACGAAGGCGTACTCCAATCGCTAAACACCGTCCCCTCATCCTGCCGATACCAGGAAGAGAAGTTGCTACCACTAATACTGGCCACGTCAGCAGCGCGGGTGACGGCAGGTGAGGTGTAGCCGGGAGTGATCACACCTGATCCGGATGTGGGGATGTAGCTGGTGGGGAAAGATGCGCTGGCTTCCATTTGGGCACCCCATGCGTAAATGCCGTCGGTACCGTTGGGGACAATCGTATTAGGATTCCCAGTCGAGCCTGGAACGATCGTTACGTGAGCAGTTGCATTAGCATCGGCTAATGCTCCGTTGATAATTAGCCTCCACCATCCATTGGGATAGCCAACAGTTTGAACAATAGAGGGATCAGAGCTGACTCCCGTATTGAGGTTTACAAAGGTGGTTGAACCGTAAACGTCAGGGTCAATTGAGGTTGTATTCCAAAAACATCCGACGGTAGAAAACTCTTTAGCTTTGCAAAAAACTGAAAAGGTATATCGCGTACCTGAGACTAAAGAGATATTCCCCGGATTGATTCGCGGAATATTAGATGTCGGATATACCACGTATGCACCCGCAGAACCGTCAGGAGCTATGGCGGCAGAATCAAGGTAGTACGATCCATTTGTATAAGCCCATTGCGAAGCATCTTCACTGTAGACATACAAATTCGTCCTACTTTCCTCCACCAACAACCCCAAGCTCTCACCTGTCGTTGGGTCGTGATCAAACCGTGGAGCACTGTTGATCGTGCTGGTGGTGGGGATGTATTCACCAACAGTAGACGACTGCTCTAGTTGGGCGCCCCAGAGGTAAAAAACGTCTCCAATGGTTGCAAAGTTGGGAGCATCAACCCTGACAATCGTGACCGGCTTTGCTGTTGTAACAGAAATTTGGTATCGCTGCCATTCCGTGGTCACTGATATGCTTGTAGAGCCATAAATTGTGCCATCGCTATCGAACACCCGAAGTGCCACCACGTTAGATGACACTCCAGTAGCAGCCTTAATATACACGCTAAATGTATAGGCTCCAGCGGATGCAGTTGTTACAGAACGCTGCACCCACGGGTCGGATGCAGTTGACGTAACTTGATCTGCAGTTGTCGTGCCATCAGGGGCCAACTCTGCGTTGGGAGTAACGGTAGCATTTGTAGCACTCCATTGATCAAAATCTTGTGAATAGGTAACCAGATTCGTCGTTGCCGTCTTAATCAGCCCATCGCTGCCCACATACGTCCCACTACTGGCGCGGGTGAAGTCAACAAGGTTCGACCCAGTAGTGGCGTCAACTAAACTCTTTGTTTTCGCAAAATGTAGATCTAAAGAAGCAGAATTAAAAAGCCCGTTCCCTACAGACGAACTAAAACGAGCTTTAGGAGAAAGAGTATACATAGTATCAAACAGTAATATCGCCAGTAAAAATATAAGAATTAGCAGCTACACCAATAAGACCCGCTACGGAGTAACGAGTGGTAGTTTTGTTAGCTCCGTAAGCAGAATTAAATCCCACCCCGGTACCCGAAGTTAGCGTAAGCTGCCCAGAAACAGTCGACTGAATAAGTGTGCAGTTAAACCCAGGGGATAAGCCAGAAGGAATTTGAACAGCGGTAGGGTCTTGACTTGTGAACAAAATAGTGCGTCCGTCATCTGTAGGCTGGAGAATATAACCTGACGTTGAAACGGAATTAATAGAGGAAAGATTTGTCGTGTAGCTTGGTGACTTTACGCCAGATGCGTACAATCCAGATCCAGTAAAGAGTAAATTATCACTACTAGATAAAGACCCTTCATTATTAAACTGGACAGAGCCGTTGACCCCAACGGCGGAACCGCTAGCAACCGCGATGTAGGGAGTCAGCGATGAACCAAGTCCACTGACGGTAACTTTTTTTGGCTGAGCGTCAGCTGGTACCTCGTTTACATTAAGTAAAAAAAGTATATCTTCCCCGCTAAGTTTATCCGGAACAGCCTCTTGTAGGAGGTGGACACCCTGCATAGAGCGTCCAAATTCTCTAGCGGTACTCCAATCTCGCGACATTGTACAACTGTAAGCTTATAACCAGAATAGCGTATTTAACCCTCGGCGTTAATGTACCACCCCGAAGAAGGTGATTCAACAAGCCAACGAGGACCTAAATTTTTCTTAGAGTACTTTAATTTAGAACCATTAGTATTAACATAACCTCCGTTAACAAGGGACATCTCCCCAAAAGGATCGTTAACATAAACACTCTGACTATCCGCAGTGCGGCCAATAATGATCAACCAATGTCCGCCCCCAATGGGATTAGTGATGGACCCTTTATGAAGTACCCCGATAGGGACTGGGATTCCTTGCTCTAGAAGACGGTCAATGTCATCCCACGAGCCGTTTTGTTTAAACGAAGCGGATAATCCGTAATCCTGAAGTGCTTCAAGCTGGGCGGAAGGACTTGTGGTATCGCCGTGCTGGAAAACAGTATTTATATATTGATCGTCCGACGTAATGCTGCCGGGTTTTAAGTACTTTAATAGCATTGCGCACGAGCTAGAGAAGCAAGTGCGAAGAGGATCACGCTGATTATCTCGTTGACTGTAATACGGTACGTTTAAAATAATATCTTTTGGTTCCTTTGGTGCAGTCTCGTTAGCAATAGGGTCGTTGATAATTTTAAAGTGGTTGGGGAAAAACCACCAATCACGATCCGGCTGAGCGCTGAGCTTCACTTTGTAGTGAACTTCACCGGGAAGCATCGTGATCTCGTCCCACTCGTGGGCAGATCCCTTGGGAACAAACAGCCTTTCCTCAGCAGGGAGCTCAGAACTCTGAATAGGACGCCGCTTCAGCCACGTGTCCTGCTTCGCGAGAATTGAGTGGCCCAAAAGAGGATGAGGCGCCTTGGACAAAAATAGCGCCTTCTCGGCATTTCGCCGCTTTGTTAAGCCATCCAACACTTTCGAGCCTGCCTTGTTCCAGCGGAGGAACTGGGAGGCAACTACGGTGCGGTCGGCGTTATCGTTTAGAAGCTTTAGAAGCGTAGATGAGCGGAACGCACCTAAACCAACATTAAATGCAAACGAGACGAGTGCGTCGAACTCGGACTGAGTTAAAGCTACGTTAACGTTCGCAGCCACGCCGGATGCAAACCGACTGACATCCTGCGCCAGGATTGCGTCCGCTTGAGCCTGAGTAATCTTTAAGCCGTCGTGGACATTAGGACCTGTGTGGCCGTAGCCGATAGTCCAAATGCCCACTGCATCCCGGTACGCCTCCAGTTTGCATCCCTCGAATCGCTTGATGAGATCGAGACCGGCTTGAGAGATCTTCATCGCTCCTGAACTTCGATCCCGATGCGGTATTCAGACCCAGTGCGACCTTTTAACTGGATGTAAGCAGCGTAGGAACCGGAAGCAGCGATGCGCTGTTGGGTCACAGTAGCGGAACGGCTGCTGTACTTCGAAGGAGAAGCAGTCATCACCTCGGTACCAGCTGAGTTCAGGATGACCACATCACCACACTCGCGCTGATTGCGAATGTCAACCTGAAGAATACCCGTGGCATTTACAGTCAGTGGGTAATAATCAGAAATGTCATACAGGCCATCAGCGATATATTCGCGAGAACCAGCAGCAAGAACAACGACACCGCTTGCGTTTAAGGAACGGCGTTGATCATAATGAGTGGAGGTAGAACGCTGACTCGTGGTAGATAAACCGCTAGCCAGCGTACTGTCCAGTTCCAAATTCTTGGCGAACTGAGTCATTGCCGGACCCTAAGATACTTAAATTATAAACGTTAGATGCCTGAGCATCTGAAACTCTATACCCTAAAATTTAAAGGTGGCGAATCACCTGATGGAAGCACTTGTAGCAGCTGCGGGGGTTTTCGCCGCATTATTTACGTGGAACCACGAGCAGCGTCAGCGTGTCATTAACGAACGGTTCAACTCAATTAAAGCTCGATTACAGGAATCGGAAAATCAATTGAAGGAACTACCAGAAAAATACGTTCTTAAATCAGATTTGAACGCTGAGTTAGATGACATTCGGGTCTGGTTAAGGTCAATTAACGATAAATTAGATCGTCTAATTATGACGAAAGTAAATGAAAACAACTAATTACAACATTTGGTACGCGCTCCTTTACGAGCTGCTCAGAGCATTAGGTGAGCAGTACAACAAAGTACGATCCAATCGGATCGTTAAAATGATCCTTCAGTACTGCCACGAGGATTGGGTCCTCTGGAAGGTCGAAAATACGCTGAAATCTGTTGATCGCGATATCCAAAAAATCGTTGAGGAATGGGATAAACAGGAGAAACCAAAATACGAACTAATCGAGCATGAGCCTGACGGATCTAAAGCTCAAGAATTACTCGGAGGTGCGATGGAAATTAAATCAACGTGGCGGCGCGACTAACTAAGTAGTTTTATAATGTAAGTAATCACCGGAGTACCATGACTGCCGTTATCGCTTTTATCGCCGCTCACTGGGTTGACATCATCGCTATCGGCGCTGCAGCGCACGCTTTAGCACTGGTTATCGTAAACACAACCCCTACGCCTAAAGATGATGAACTGTACGGTAAGTTCTACAAGTTCATTGAGGTTATCGCAGGTATTGTGACTCGGATCGCTAAGAAGTGATTTCTTCTTCATCGCCTGCTGGAAGCTGTAACGGCTTCTCGCAGGCTTTTTTGTACGCCACGGCTGATTCGGATTGACTTGGATCGGTCGCTATCCACTCCAAGATTCTGAGTTCTCGTTCCGAAGTCCAGAATGTTTGTGATCTAAACCATAACATGTGATCAGTATCTGACTTCTGTAGATTGCAATCAGCACATGCTGCTACTAAGTTATTCCTAGTCGTTTTACCCCCTCTAGCTTTCGGTATTATGTGATCTAATGTAGACGGATTCTCACGTCCGCAGTAAGCGCATCCGTCCCAGGAATCTAAAATATCCCGGCGGAATCGTTTCCTCGCAGTTCTCCGTTGTAAACATTGGAGGGAGAACAGGAGATCATTCTCTGACATTCGGCTCACTCGAAGAGTGGCTTTAAATCATTTTACAAAATTTAAATTACTAAATGATTAAAACACTATGTATCCGAATAACATTTAAAGAAGTTAAACTTTAGTTGTACCTAACGGGGAGAATGAACCGTGGCTGAAGTCAATTTTCTAGTTAAAAAAGGGCTGACTGTTCCTAAGGGCAGTGCTTCCACGCCGTCAATTATTTTCGACGCGTCCGACTCGAATACCGGTATTTATTCACCTGCGGCAGACGAACTAGCCATCTCGACTAATGGCACTGGGCGGTTGTTTGTTGATAGCAGTGGTCGCGTTGGGGTTGGGACTTCCTCTGTCACCACAAGTGCTACTCAAACAAACCGATCCACAGCGTCTATTGCAGCAGGTTTAGCTTTACAGAATTCCTCGGGCGTGTTAGGAGGTCTGATTGGACTTGGCGCTGCTGGCGCTGGTGGTGGTTCCGATAATTTGTACTTAGGAGGAACTTCAAACCTTATTTTTGCCGCAGGCGGATCTGAAAAGGGTCGCATTGACTCCAGTGGCCGCTTAGGTCTGGGGACTAGTAGCGTTAGCGAAAAGCTGCAATTAGGGGGTAGTTCCAGCCAAGTTATTAGAATCGATGGCCCTGGAGCCTCCGCTTTTATTGGAACTGCATCGTCTGACATTGCACAACTCTCCTGTAACCGCTCTCCATTAACAGGAACAAGAGTCGATGCAACCAGGGGCTCATCGTTGATCAACTTAAACGGAACAACAAGCGGTGGCTCTATTGAGCTTGCTACAAGCACTGGTGCAAATGACGCAATTGCAGCAATAACAATTGACTCGTCACAGCGTGTAGGGATTGGCACAACTAGCCCTAGCGCGAGTGCACTCTTAGACGTCTCTAGTACTACGCAGGGTCTTCTTCCCCCTCGGATGACTAGCACACAACGAGATGCTATCAGCTCTCCTGCTGCCGGTC
>Ga0208644_1001650_pt1 | contig 18455 bp, 19 predicted proteins | sample VirMetDEL_Nov_18_FD_184517 | JGI IMG/M metagenome (GOLD analysis project Ga0208644, IMG submission 184517) | Aqueous microbial communities from the Delaware River and Bay under freshwater to marine salinity gradient to study organic matter... | ecosystem: Environmental > Aquatic > Marine >... | reverse complement strand
TGATTTGAATGCTAAACTGAAACTTGCATTGAAGTATCTACCTGACTTGAATATACAAGGTGTGATTCAAGGTGACTTTCTATACTCAAAGAGAGATTTGAAAAAGCAAAAGGTTGGTGGAAAGTCTTACATCACTTTCCATCCTAATACAATCGTATATGCGGTGCCTACTGATGTGCCACTTGCTAGAGAGATATCTAAAGCAAAGATAGGTATCGTCTGGCATACAAAATATACAGGTAATTCTTTTGAAAGCATGAAAGCATCATTTGGTGAAAATATCGCTGACAGTCTTACTCAATCAAGTGCAGTATGGTCAGTCGATGCAGAATATAAAGATGTGTCTGGTTCTGCTACACTCACAAAGAAAAAGACAAAAGAGATTACTGACATCCTTTCCAATGCTGGTAAAACATTTAACAAAATTGATGCGGCTGGACTGAATGGTATATCAGATAATCCAGAACTGTTACAGCGCATGAAAACTTTTCTGAATACAAAGGTTCGTGCTAGAGAAAAGGTAACTGACATACCCAAAACTGTTGATGAAATGGTAGAATACTTTCACAACATCTATCAAATTGAGTTGGGTAAAGCCGCTGAGTTAAAGACTGAAAAGGGCAGAGCGGCTAAGAAAGAAAAGATTGAAGGTATCAGAAAAGAAGTGATGAAATATTTTTCTGAGACAAATAAAGCGAATCTTGAAAACATCCTACTTTTGATGAACTACATAGTAGACGCAAAAGAAATTTTGATTACACAGATGAACAAGGTAAAGTCACTGGATACATTTTTATTGACAGACAAAGGTTTCAAATCAACAGGACAAGAAGGTTTTGTTGCTATTGACAGAGTTGGTAAAAATGCTGTAAAACTAGTTGATAGAATGAACTTCAGTTATGCTAACTTCTCACCAGAGGTAAAGAAAGGTTGGCAAAGATAAAGGATTGAATTGATGATTGAATACTTGATTAAAGACCAGATATACCTTTTGTATATCGCTTTCATTATGCTTAGTGTTGGAATGATTAAAGAAAATAATCTATTTGCTGACATCTATACATATCTCACAAAAGCATTCAAATCAAAGAGACTCATCGTAACACTGATGAGTGCTTTCACTGGTATTCTACCTATCCCTGGCCGTGTGACAACATCTGCTGGATTGTTAGACACAATGGCGCCTGATAGAGGTGAAAAGGGAAGAGAGAAATATGGTATCGTTGACTATTTGTCAACACATCACTATTATATGTGGAGTCCATTAGAGAAAACAATTATTGTTCCTATGGGTGCATTAGGATTAACCTATGGTGCATTAATGGGTATGCTTGCTCCAATGCTTGTTGTTTCTCTTGCTCTTATTTTAGGTTATATCTTCTTTATGGTAAAAGAGGAAGATGTGATTATTCGTGAGTTCTCTGATAAAGATTTCAAAATCAGTCGAATCACTAGAGGACTTGTTCCATTCCTATTTGCAATTGGTGCAGTCATCTATGGTGTCGAACCACATTGGGCTTTTGGTGGACTAACACTATATTACATGATTCTGACGATGACATGGGATTATAAGAAACTTCTATCTTATATTAACTGGAATGTAATTATCAGTGTTGCAGTAATTATTGCACTTGCTAACTTTGCAAAGTCAAACACAAATGATATTAAAGCATTCTTAGAAGGAACTGTTTTTGACTTCAATACACTAACAGGTATTGCATCTGTATCTGCATTAGGTTTCTTAGGAGCATTTGCACTTGGCTCTAGTTCAAGATTTATTGCTTTGTCTGTGCTTCTTGCTAGTGTATATGGTGTAGAATACTTTGTTTGGTTCTTTGCAATTGAATTTGCTGGATACCTAATTTCACCAATGCATAAGTGTGCTACTATTGGAATGACATACTTTGGTACACCATTTAAGCGTTATGCAAGTGTATTAGGATTATGGGCAGTTAGTGTTGTAACTACAGGTGGATTGTTCACCTTTGGAATATTATAAATAACTGTAAAGATAACAGAATCATTCTACACTGATTCTAAACAATTGTCAAGCGTTAAGTCTAAGGAAAACACGCAAATGAGTAAAAAATTAGTATTCACATTTGGTAGGATGAATCCACCTACTATTGGACATGAGAAACTGGCTAACAAGATTAAGTCAGTAGCGAAACAGGAGAAAGCCGATGCTCGTATCTATCTCTCCCATACACAGAATCCAACTAAAGACCCGCTATCCTACAAGCAAAAACTTACTTTTGCTAAAAAGGCATTTGGAATTGCACACCAATCAAACGCAAAGCAAATCTTCCAAATCCTCAAAGAAATCTACGCCGACAAATACACAGACATCGTTATGGTGGTCGGTTCTGACAGGGTAGGCGAGTTTAAGACACTTCTAAACAAATATAACGGCAAAGGTGACTATGAGTTCGATAGCATCAAAGTCGTTTCTGCTGGTAAGCGAGACCCCGATGCAGAGGGTGTCGAAGGTATGTCAGGCACTAAACTGAGAGGCTTGGCTGTCAAAGGACAGTTTGATGATTATGAAGATGAGCAAGGTAAAAAACAGCCTGGTTTTGGTAGTGCCGCCGCATCTAAATTATCTGACAGAGATAAGAAGAAGATGATGGACATGGTGCAGAAAGCACTATCAGAAGAAGTCCTAGAAGACTGGTCAGACGAAGATTCTGCTCTGTATGAAGAACTAGAATTACTAGACATCAATGAAGCACTTACGCCACAGCAAAGACGCAAGAGAGCAATGATTATGAAGCGTCTTGCTCCTAAACTTGCTAGACAGCGCAAAATTAAAGCGAAACAAAAGGCTGGCGGTGAGAAACTTCAACAAAGAGCAAGAAAGCAAGCAATTCAAAAAGTCAGAGAAAGAATCGCTGGTGAAAAAGGTGAGAAGTATAGTCAGTTGTCTCCATCTGCAAGACAAGCAATTGATAAGAGAGTTCAAAAGCAGGCAGGCATCATCAATAAACTTGCTACTAAACTTCTACCATCTGTTAAGAAAAAAGAGATGGAGAGAGTAAAGCAAGCAAGAACACAATCAGAAGATTTTGATGCACTGATTGAATCAGCACTAAAAACTATCAAGGTTGGTGAAGATGCGATTGGTGCAAAAGACACACAATATGCTCTAGTCAAAGAACGCAAGGTTATTGCTATTGGTTTGAAAAGCGAAATGCAGAGACTTTCTATGAAAGAAGGTGGCAGAGTTTGGAAAGTCAGTGCTGAAAACAAAGTTGGCGATTTGGTAGAAGCAAAGACTAGACAAGACCCTGAGATTAAAGATATTGAAGGTACACAGCCAGCGAAGTATTACACTGGTGATATGTCTAAGTCTACTAAAGAAAAGAGAGCGGCTTACTTTAAGAAGCAAGCAAAGAAAGACGATGATAGCAAAGCGGCATATAAACCAGCGCCTGGCGATTCGTCTGCTGAAACCAAACCATCAAAGTATACTAAGAAGTATCAACAGATGTTTGGTGAAGAGATTGAAGGTCTAAAAAAGAAAGCAGACAAGTCTGGTATCTCTTACGGCATTCTAAAGAAAGTCTACGACAGAGGTATGGCCGCTTGGAAGTCTGGTCATCGCCCAGGCACAACACCACAACAGTGGGCGTTTGCAAGAGTGAACTCATTCATTACTGGTGGTAAAACTCGCACAACTGCTGATGCAGACTTATGGGCAAAGCATAGTGGCAAGTCTGAATCTGTTGAGTTAGAAGAAGCAAGAGCAAAACAAGCAGTTTCGGGTGGCAAGGTTCAGAAACTTGTTACTGCACACGGTCTGAAATTTAAGGGTAAGGTTTATAAAGAAATAGATATGGAACTGAAGGGTATTGATAACAATACTCAAATGGTTACATTTAATATTATTCATCCAAAAGAAATCTTTGGAAATGAAGTTAAAGTTCCATTCAAAACTTTGAGGAGAGGTCCATTCATGGCAACCGATACCTCTAAAATCAATGATGAAGCAGTGTCTCCAGCACAGCAAGCGGCTATTGCTATTGCTAAGAAGAAGTCTGGTAAGTATGACAAAGACGGTAAGCGTATTGATGAAGCATATGAGATTGGAACAGATGAATATGCAAATCACACAAAAGATATGACGCCAGGTCAGACTGAAGGTTTGAAAAAACATCCTAAGTTAAAGAATCTAAAAATACCTACTGGTGCAACAGCACGAAGAGTAAAAGACGCTGAAGCAAAGAGCAAAGCAAGAAAAGAAAGAAGAAAAGGCACAGCACTAGCGGCGGCATACAATCCTGATGATGATTTTGGTGGTAAGCCAGTCAAGAAGTTCAAGGACATTAAAAAAAAGAGTCAAATAAGTGAAGCAATACAATATCACTTAGACACTGGTGTGCCTTTCGCTGATAATATTTTTCGTCATGATTCACCATCATTCTATCGTTTCTTTCAAGAAGCAAGAGTGAGATGGAGAAATGGTGAACTAGAACCAGATGCTACAGACAAACAAATACTGATGACTGACATTGGTATGTTTGGTATCTATGAGGGCAAAGAAGTTCCACTTGATTGTCCGTTGATGGAAGCAGATAAAGATGTAGAACTCAACTCACCAAAACGAGGTGGTTCTAAGAAGTTTTATGTGTATGTGAAGAATGATAAGGGTAATGTGGTAAAAGTGGAGTTTGGTGATACTTCTGGATTGAAAGCGAAGATTAATGACAGAGAAGCCGCACGAAACTTTGCAAGTCGTCATCAGTGTGATACAAAGAATGATAAGACAAAGCCTGGATACTGGGCGTGTAGATTGCCTTGGTATGCAAAGTCATTAGGACTAGAAGGCGGAGGTAAGTACTTTTGGTAAAACCATATAAAGACATACATTTAGCACCAAATGTCTTTGTTCGTGAGTTTGATACAGAAGTAGATAGTGATGAACTTGTATGGCACAGAGACAAAAAGAATAGACACTTTGCAGTGTTAGAAGGTAAAGACTGGTGGTTTCAAGAAGATGATAAGATGCCAGTCGAACTAGAAAAAGGTAAGATTTACGAAATAGAGAAGGGTGAATATCACAGACTTCTCAAAGGAACAAAAGCAACTCAACTTAGAATAAAGATATGGGAAGAAGAGTAATGTCACTAGAAAGCACAATAAGAATGATGACTGAAAGTAAAGTCGTCAAAGAAGATGGACACACAGATGTCGCTTCTGCTAAGAGACAGTGCAAAACTGCTATGGAAGATGCTCAAGCCATCATAGGTGTTCTAGATGGCATGAACGATGAAGATGCACTCCCTACTTGGTGGACAAACAAACTTGCGATTGCGGCAAACAGCATGAACAAGTTGAACGATTATCTGTCAAATCCAACAGAGCAAATACAGGAGACAGAAATGAAAGATTTAGACAATCTTATTGAAGAAGCACTCAATGAAGAGGTAAAGTATCCTCACATGATGTATGACCCTGAGACTGGCGAAGGTGTAGAAGCAAAGACGCCTGAAGACCATGATAAACTTGCAAAGAAGGGTTACACACATGAGAAGCCTGAACTTGATGAGGCGCCAAAGATGAAGTATGCTCTTGTCGGCAAAGATATGAAAATCTATTCAATGGGTAGTGATGAGCGAGACTTGAGATTGGACAGGCGTTCTCTTGAAAAAAGATTCAAAGATGTTGCACCACTAAAAATGGCAAGACTTAAAACTGCACAAAAAATTGGTGATACTGTAGATAAATCCCAACTAAAGGAGGAGACAGTGAACGAACATACACATTATAAGATGGAGCCGTTTGGTGTTTCCAGAAGTCTAGTTGACTCTGTAAAAGCAGTTCTTGCTGGCAAACCAAACAGAGAAAACATTCCAGAAGAGATTCTAGACGATGATGTTGCTGACTTTATTGGTGCGGCTTCTAAAGCGGCTGCCGCTGGTAAGAAGAAGTTCAAGTTTGGTGACAAAGAATATCCAGTAACAATCAAAAAGTCTACTGCTGATAAAGTTTCTAAGAAGATGGATGAAGCGGTAAAGAAAGAAGAAGACGAAGAGCCTGCTGACGACAAGAAAGCAAAAGATAAGAAGGACGAGAAGAACGGCAAGAAAGAGCCAATCGAAATCGACCCTGAAATCAAAGAAGAACTAGACATCATTGAAATGGCTGATGCCGACTTTGATGCATACATCGAAGACTTGTCAGAAGAGCAACTTGACGAACTGATTGGTGCAATCGGTAGAGGTCTGAAAAAGGCTGGTAGTGCCGCAGTCTCAGGTGTTAAAAAGGCCGCTAATAGAATGTCAACATCTGGTCGTGCAGACGCCGCACAAGCAAAACTTGCTAAGATTAAAAAGAAAAAAGCAGACAAGGCTCGTTTAGCAAAAGCAAAAGCAGATATTGCAAAAGAAAAAGCAACTGAAAGTAAAGTAGTCAAAGAAGCAGAAATGACTGATGCACAAATGGCTCGCCGTGAAGAAATCGTCAAAGAACTCAAAAAGAAAGAAGATGAGTTCAAAGAGCGTTATGGTGACAAATGGAAAGAAGTCATGTATGCAACTGCTACTAAGATGGCAATGAAAGAAGCAAAGAAGTAAATGAAAATATACTGCGACATGGACATGGTTCTATGTAACTTTCTCAAAGGAGCAGAGAAGGTAACAGGTGAACCATTTCCAGAGAAAAATGGAAAATATTCTAAAGACGAAAAGAAAGCCATGATTGCGGCTACGAAAGGTTTTTGGGATAATCTTGAGTGGATGCCTGGGGGTAAAGACTTGTGGAACTATCTAAACAGCATTGAAGGTGCTGATGTTGAGATACTATCTGCATATGCTTCTTGGGACCCATCATGTAAAAGAGGTAAGAGAGTTTGGATTGCTAAAAATCTAAAACCAAAACCTAACAAAATCCATTTGGTTCGCAGAGAAGACAAACAGAATTACGCTGATGCAGATAGCATCCTCGTAGATGACCATGGGAAGAATACAAGTGAGTTCAAAAGAGCAGGCGGACAGGCTGTCACGCATATAAATACTAGTAAAACAATATCCGAATTAAAGCGGATACTCAAATAAGACAAGGAGAATAGAGATGTCACTTTGGGGAATGAATGACGGAAAGGCCACCGCTGGCAGTATTGTTGTAACAGCGGCGAATAGCACAGTAGTTGGCACTTCCACAACCTTTACCAACTTTGCGGTTGGTGATTTTCTAAATGTCGGTAAGAACGACTATGTGATTACTGCTATTGCAAACGCAACAGTAATGACAGTTCGTGCTGGCGAAACTGGTGGAACACTCGTAGGCGCACAATCAAACAGCACCTACTATGTTCAAGAGAAGCCTTTGTATATTGCATATGGTTCAGTAGGACTAGATGCTAACAATGTCTATGGTGTATCAACATCTGAAATGAACTTTGCAAACACTGCTGGAACAGAGTCAGATATTGTACCTCATGCTGGTTGGAATCTAAGAACTGAAGGTTCTGGTGGTCGTGCAGGCCGTGTGTTCTATGAGACACTCGTAGCCGCATCATCTATCACTGGTGACGCTGGTGACGATAGCAAACTTCCAGAATAAGTTCTGATTTAGGAGTAGACAATGGCAGATAAGAAGGTCAGTGAACTGACGGCAATTACGAATCTCTCTAGAGATGATTTGTTGCTTGTCGTCAACGACCCTTCTGGCACACCAGCCAGTAGGAAAATAACTCATGCAAACTTTTTCGGTAATGTAGTTTCCGAAACGGTTCATGCTGGGTCGGTTACATTTAATGCAAATACCACTGTTGCTGGTAATAAGCAGACCGTTTCTGCCAACTCTACTTTCAATGGGTCGGTTACATATAACGGTTCTATTACATTTAATCAGGGTGCGGTATTTTCAAATACAACTGTTAATGTTTTCAATAGTAATACTATTGTCAATGGAACATTAACCACAAATGGTGCTATTTCGCTTGCATCTTCAGTATTAGCGGCTGGTGGTGTTAATATCATTGGTTCTAATGGTAGAATTAATGCTAACAATGCTATAAATCCAGGCTCCATTACTGAAGCGATGATGCAGACAAAGCCTATCGCTAACACTACAGCGAGAACTTTGATTACTGACAGAATGCAAGTCGCTAACACTCAAGCATTACACACCAGCATTACTGCAAATCTAAATTCATATATTGCAAATACAAATCCTCGCATAACAAATCTATTATCGAGTGTTTCTTCAACAAATACTAATTTAAGAACATTGGTAACTAGCACTAACACTGCTTTAAGAACACTTATATCCGATAGAATGCAAGTTGCTAATACTACATTGCTTGTCAATGATAGGATGCAAGTCGCTAATGTTAATGCACTGATTGCAAACTCAACAGTATATGTAAGTCAAGTAAGAACAACAAATCAGGAAACCATATCAACTCTAAGAGTTAATGGAAGTGATTCTACAAGTGGTGTTCTTATTTCAGATGGTTCTGTTTTAATTTTTAGTAATACTGGCGCTCCAGCATATACTGACTATTATTGTGAATTTTTGAATAATCACAGAGTAAGAGTTCAAGCGCCAACACACACTGCTATTCTAGGTGATGCGGCTGGTAATACAGTTTTGACATTACCTACTCGTTCTGGTAATGTTGCGACTACAAATAGTGAGACATTTACAGGAACTACAAATACAGAAAATCTTAATGTTAATGATGTTTTCAGAATTACAACTAAAGTTTCTGATTTTGCAACATCAAATGCACAAACTGAAAGCGTAACAGCAGGCTCTATTTACTACAGTAATACATATTTGTATGTTGTTACTGATAGTAATACAATTAAGAGAGTTTTGTTAAGCACTTGGTAAATTAAAATATGTTTGAAAATTTGAATGATGATAATTTTATGTTATTCGCCGCAAAATATTATGAAAACGCACATTGCACTGATTTATTAGAATTTCATGATGACTTGAAGAGAATAAGATATATTAAGAGACTATTTAAGAAGTATGAACAGACTGGTGAATTGAAAGATAGATTAGTATTTAATCATCTAATCGTTTTATATAATACCTTTGAACACAGAGCAATGACACGAATGCTCTGTTTCAAGTTAAGTGACCAGTTGCAATATTTGAAACCGTTCCTACTGTTCTTAAATTATTGGAGAACGGACTTTGGTATGATAAATGGAAAACAAATTATAGACAGTGATATTCCTATAGATATGAATATCGCAAAAGTATTAAGGCAGTTAAATGGCGACTAAGTTCGGAGACCTAATTCTAGCATATAATTTTATCAAGAGGTTGGTTACACCTTTTGATGAAACTGATGCGTTTAAGTTGGGTATTATTGACGAAAACGGTAAGAAGATTAAAGAACCTAAGAGTAGTGAAGAAGAACTTTCATACTCCGCATTTAATCGTCTTGTCTTTAACATCAAAAAACTTATTGAAAGAGTTCCAGGCGGTAAGTCAAAACTTGCTTCCTATGCGGCTGCCTTGTTTTTGATTCGAGAATCACAAGACACAAAAGAGCATTACACAGACGAAGAAATCATGCAAGCGTTGGAGGAGAACATGGACTACCTTGCAAAGCACGATAAAAAGACATACAAGAAACTTTTCGAGGATGCTCCAGCAACTTCAACTGCTGGTGTAGCAGGCACAGGCGATGATGCTGATACTGTTCCAGTAAAGAAGAAGAAGCAAATCGAAAAAGATGGTCGTAAGAAAGAAATGAAAGCATATCTCAAAGCATATCTTGAGCGTAGAGCAAAGCGTGAAGAACTTGCTAAGAAAGAAGAAATGAGAAAGCGTTTAGGATTGTAAAATGGCACAGTATCGCAGAGACAGACACGAATATCTTCCGAATGGCAACACTATCTTTGAGGTAGTGATGCTTGCTGATGAATATGGTAATCGTATTGGACCTGCGAATCCATCTGGTATGGCGGTAGATGCTTTTGGAAGAGCAAGAGTGTCACAGCCATTTACACTTTTTGATTCTTCACATCGTTTTGATGATAACGAAGCGTTTGCAACATCCAATACAGCAACAGCAACTTATGAACATTTCGCTAATAATGGTCTTGTTGTATTAGATGTTGATACAACAGATGGTGCTGAAGTTGTTCGTGAAACCAAGAGAATATTCTCTTATCAGCCAGGCAAGTCTCTGCAAGTATTAAATACTTTTGTTATGGATACAGCAAAGACTGGTCTAAGACAAAGAGTTGGATACTTTGGTGCTAATAATGGTATCTTCATAGAGCAATCAAACTCTGACATCTACTTTGTAAAGAGGGCAATAAACTCTGGCACTGTTGCTGAAACAAGAGTTTCTAAAGCAAACTGGAATCTTGATACACTTGATGGAACAGGTCCATCTCGTAAGACACTAGATTTAACAAAAGCACAGATTCAGTTTATTGATGTCGAATGGTTGGGTGTAGGAACAGTAAGAACTGGATTTGTCATTGATGGACAGTTTATTCACTGTCACTCTTTCCATCACGCAAATGAAATCACTGATACCTATATGCAGACTGCATCTTTGCCTATTAGATATGAAATCAAAAATACTGCCGCAACTGCTAGTGCAAGTCGAATGAAACAGATTTGCTCTTCTGTTATTTCAGAAGGCGGTTATGAGTTGCGTGGAGAAAAACACGCTGTAGCAACACCAATCTCAACACCAAGAAATCTTACACCTGCCGCAACATATCTTCCAATCATTTCACTTAGATTAAAAGCAAGTGAGTTGGATGCTGTTGTCATTCCTGTCGGTGGTGCTTTGTCTGGTGTTGGTAATAATGCTTACTTCTCTTGGAGACTTGTTCGTGGTGGAACAACAAGTGGTGGTAGTTGGTCTTCAAATGGAAACTCTAGTGTTGAATACAATACTTCAGGAACATCATTTAGTGGAGGAAAAGTAGTTCGCTCTGGATTTGTAACATCGACAACACAGTCTGTTGGAGCAACAGATTTGATTGGTGAGAACTTCTTTAATCTCCAGTTGAGAAGAGATGGACTAGCAGATACAGCAGAAGAGTTTACACTTTTGGTAGCATCAAAGGTTGATAACGATGACATTTATGCATCTCTTGAGTGGGAAGAGATTACACGCTAATGTATATGACAGAGAAAACAATCACTCGCTCAGACTTGGCGCAGATAGAAAAATATGCTGACAAGTTGTTTGCTAAAGTGGGTATTGATGTTGAGTTTACAAAACATTTTCTTGACAGAGTAAATGATGAAAGAAACAAAAAGCAGATAACGCCTGCTGAACTAACTCGTATCTTCAAACAGATTTACAGTAAACATGGTAAACCAATTGCAAGATTAGGACCTGATGCTGAAGCAGTAATGAAAGATATGAGAACTGACATCAATATGCCTTTTGTGTTGAAACTTGCTGGTAACGAACTAGAACTTGTTGCTAAAACGATTATGCGAAAGAAAGATTTCAAGACTTCTAATAAGACTTTCGCAGTAGAAGATACCTTGCAAATCTTACATAAAGAGTCAAATAAACAAGGTAAAAAAACATTTAAGGAGTTCAACGATGTTAAAGAAATGGATGAAAAGCAGAGTATCAGAGAGAACATCATGGGATGGCGCAATGCTCATCGCACTTGGCTTCCTCGTTCTGTTCATGGCGCCTCTCGCTAAGATAGCCGCTGGTATTGCAATCGCTTACGGTGCATGGACTATTTGGAAATCAGAGTAAATGCTTAAAATATATGCTTTAATTATTATACTAGCGATATTGGGTGGTGTAGGATACGGAGCAAAGTATTACTACGATACCACACAAGCGACTATTGCTACACTTAGAGAGAACAATGCAAAACTTGAAGGTGCAGTAGAAACTGCTGAAGCAAGTTTAGCGAGTGTGCAAGCAGATATGGCTAAAATGGCTGAATTAAATAATAAATTACAGGGTGACCTCCAGAAAGCCGAAGAATATGGTGATAATCTGAGAAACAAACTTAGACAAATGGACTTGGTTGCAGATGCAATCAGAGATGCTGAAAATTTAGAAGGACGAATGAATGGTGCTACAGCGAATATATGGCGTGAACTTGAGCGTGACACTGGCGGTGCTGGTGACAAGCCTCTTCCTAGTTGGTTGCAGTCGTTTCCAGCCGGAGCCGGAAATCAAGATAGTAACGAAGGTGGAGAAGACAACAGTACCAGTAGTAGCACGCCCGAAGCCACTACAACTAACTGATACAAAGATATATGTTGTCAACAAAGATAATTTGGATTCCTTTGTTGAGGAGTTCAAAGAGATTCATGGTGACTTAGCATTCGTTGCTTTAAGTATTCGTGATTATGAAAATCTCGCACTGAATGTAGCGGAGTTGAAACGCTTTATCAATCAACAGAAACAAATAATCCTTTATTATGAAGATGCCGTGACACCAGACGGAGAGGGAAATAAAGGAAATGAATCTTCAGATAGCACTACGGATGGCGAAAGCCAGTGAAAGCGCATATTGTGATGATTTGGATGCTAAACTAAAGTATGAGGACTTGGATTTTGTAGGACACAAAATGTTTGATATTGACGGCGCACAATGTCATGCAGTATGGAATAACGAAGAATTTGCGCTATGCTTCAGAGGCACAGAACCATCAGAGATTGGTGATATTCTTGCTGACTTGAATGCTATTCCAAAAGGCGCAATGACACACGGTCTTGTGCATTCTGGTTTCAAGGGGGAACTAGACAAGTTATGGGATAGTGTTGTCGAGATACAAAAGAAGCATGAAGGAAAGACCTTCTATATTACAGGACACTCACTAGGAGCGGCAATGGCAACTATTGCTACTTCAAGATTTGAGGAGTTCACTAAAGTAGAAGGACTTTACACATTCGGTTCACCAAGAGCCGGCACGAGAAGTTTTGTAAAGAATATAGTTACTCCACATTATCGTTTTGTCAATAACAATGATATTGTAACATCAGTTCCACCTTGGTTTATGTTCTACAGACATCATGGAGAGTTGACATACATTAATCATTATGGTAACATACGCAAAATGACAAAATGGCAAAGAATTAAAGATAAGTGGAGAGGACGCTGGAGAGCATTAAAGAAGGGTATGCCTTTCGATGGAGCGTTCGACCATTCGATGGGATTATACTCACAAAAGATTGCTAAAAACGCAGAGGAAGATAAATAAATGATTGAAAGACTATTTGACGATACTCTGTGGATATATACTGCTATTCTAGGTTCATTGTTGGGTGCGGCATTTCTCGCATACTTCAAGGACACTAGAGCAGGCTTGTGGTGTTATGCTAAATTAGACCAGACTCTTGATTACCTTGTTGAGAGATGGGGATGGACTTGGTTTGAACAACCTACAGACGCATGGAGAAAGAAGTATCCATATGTCACAAAAAAGATAGACGAATTAGAAGCAAGGATATCTGCTATGGAAGCACCAGCAAAAAAATGTAACTGTGGCCACGATTGTCATTGTGGTGGAGAATGTAAAGACTGTGTGAACGATGTTTGCACAGATTGTAAGTGTGAGGACAGTCGTGATGTCGGAAAATCAAGTTAGTTTATTTGAATACATCAACGACTTACGAAAAGAGTCAAAAATGGAGCATGAGAGATTGCATAAGCGTATCTCTGACATGAAGGATGAACTCATGTCGGAAATGAAAGAGATTCGTGCTGAACAAGCACAAGTAAACAAGCGCATGGATGAACGAGTCACTTCTTTAGAAAAATGGAAGTGGACAGTCGTTGGTGGCGGTATCGTTGTGGGTTTCGTTCTATCTGGTGGATTCGACATAATCAAAGATTTTTTGTCTTGACAATCTAAACCTTTTCCCCTATAATCTACTACATTATGAGCAATTACATTGATTTGAAATACCTGAATCTTCTGTCGGGTCAACTTCCTCTATTCAAGCGGAAGGACAACAATCTGTTCAACTTTCGTTGTCCGTTTTGTGGAGACAGTCAGAAGAATAAACTCAAAGCGAGAGGCTATGTGTTTCTCGTTGAAGGTGCATACCTATACAAGTGTCACAACTGTGGTATCGGTGCAAATGTTGATAAACTTATCAATCATGTAAATCCTGAGTTACACAAGGAATACCGCACAGAACGGTTCTTAGACAAGCGTAGAGAGCCCGTGACGCCGCCTAAGACTTCAACAGGTATAAAGTTCCGCAATAGAAATTATCATCTAAAGACCCCCCTAAAATCGCTGAAGAAAATCTCTCAGTTGAGATTTGACCATCCAGCAAAGAAGTATGTTGAGAAACGAATGATACCAAAGGAGTATCATCGCAAGTTATTCTATGCACCTAAGTTTGCAGAGTGGGTGAATAGTATCATACCAAATAAACTGAATGAGAAGTATGACGAGCCCAGACTTATCATACCATTCTTTGATGAGCGTGAGAATCTGATTGGATTTCAAGGTAGAGCATTTGGTAAAAGTGCTGTCAAGTATATTACCATCATGTTAGATGAGGACGCTATCAAAGTATTCGGACTAGAAGAGGTGGATAAGACGAAGCGTATCTATATCACTGAAGGACCTATAGACAGTATGTTCCTACCAAACAGTCTTGCAATGGCTGGTGCAGACATGAAGTCTCTGAACCTACCAGATGTTGTATATGTTTATGATAATGAACCAAGAAGTAGTGAAATTATCAAGAAAATGGAAAAAAATATTTCTGCTGGTGCGTCTATATGCGTCTGGCCAAGTTTTTTGAAAGAAAAAGATATTAATGATATGATACTAGCGAAAATGAGCATTTCAGAGATTCTTAGGATTATAAATGATAACACATTTCAAAATTTGACAGCAAAATTAAAACTCACAGAGTGGAGAAAGATATGAATGTAAGGCTGGTTTCCTATTCCAAGCCAACAGAGAAGTTTTTGTCTGAAGGCATTGATGATGTACAAGACCTAATATCATACTGCGCTAGAGTTTCAAATCCTGCAAATCAACTTAACACAAAGACATCTACAAAGTTAATCCAATACTTGATTAAGCATAAGCATTGGAGTCCTTTGGAAATGGCTAGTGCTTGCTTGGAGATTGAAACAACTAGAGACATCGCACACCAAATGGTAAGACACCGTTCCTTTTCTTTTCAAGAGTTCAGTCAGAGATATGCTGAACCATCTTCTATGGGAGATTGGTTTCAGTATCGTGAATGTCGTCTACAGGATGAAGAGAATAGACAAAACTCAATTGAGTTGACACCTGATATCATGGAAAATCCTCAGATGGTTGAGGTAGCAACAGAATGGCAAAGACGACAAGTTGGTGTAATCAATCAATGCAAAGATGCATATGAATGGGCAATCAATCACGGTATTGCAAAGGAACAAGCAAGAGCAGTTTTACCAGAAGGTTTAACAAAGACTCGTTTGCTAATGAATGGAACTATTCGTTCATGGGTTCACTATATAGAACTAAGAAGTGCAAATGGCACTCAAAAAGAACACATGGAAATTGCTCAGGCTTGTGCTACAGTCATTGCTGACATCTTTCCTCTATCAAAAAATCTAATCAAAAAATAAGGAACAATCAATGAGATATATGGGTGTAAACATTGACCTCGATAGGGATTCTATTCTCTCTGAGCAAGGTTATAAACTTCTTAAAGACTATTACTGTACAGAGAGTGAGGAATCACCTCAACACGCTTTTGCGAGAGCGGCTTCTGCTTACAGTTATGGTGATAAGAAACTTGCTCAAAGAATTTATGAATATGTCTCTAAGGGTTGGTTTATGTTTGCATCTCCTGTGCTATCAAATGCACCAGAGAAAGGACAGAAGGTTAAAGCACTTCCTATCTCATGCTTTTTGACATATGTTCCTGATTCGCTGGAAGGACTAATCGACCATTCTGCTGAACTACGCTGGCTATCTGTAAAAGGTGGTGGTGTAGGAGGTCACTGGTCAGATGTTCGTTCCGTATCTAACAAAGCGCCTGGGCCTATGCCTTTTCTACACACAGTAGATGCTGATATGGTAGCATATCGTCAAGGACGCACAAGAAAAGGTTCTTACGCCGCTTATATCGACATTGACCATCCAGACATTATTGAGTTTATCAATATGAGAGTTCCGACTGGTGATGTCAATCGTAAGTGTTTGAATCTACACCATGCAGTTAATATTACAGATGCTTTTATGGAAGCAGTTGCGAATGACGAAAAGTGGGATTTGAAAGACCCTAATGATGATTCTGTTCGTGACACTATGAGAGCAAGACACTTGTGGGAACAAATCTTAGAGATTCGTTTTCGCACTGGAGAGCCTTATCTTAACTTCATCGACACTGCTAATCGTGCATTACCAGAAACGATGAAAAAGAAAGGACTAAAGATTCGTGGTAGTAATCTTTGTAACGAAATTCATCTTCCTACTAGTGAAGATAGGTCTGCCGTTTGCTGTCTATCTTCTGTCAATCTTGAAAGATTTGATGAGTGGAAAGAAACGCAAATGATTCGTGACTTGATTCGTTTCTTGGACAATGTGCTACAATTTTTCATCGACCATGCTGGTGATGAAATCAGTCGTGCTAGATATTCTGCACAACAGGAGCGTTCACTAGGACTTGGTGCTATGGGTTTTCATTCCTATTTACAAAAGCATCGTGTTCCTTTTGAGTCTCAGGATGCTATGGTTCTCAATGAAAATATATTCAGATATATTCAAGAAGAATCAATCAAGGAATCAAATACACTAGGTTTTGAGAGGGGTGAAGCACCAGATATGGAAGGCACTGGTAGACGCAATGCTCATATGCTTGCTATCGCACCTAATGCTAACTCTTCTCTTATTGGTAATACATCACCATCTATTGAGCCGTGGAAAGCAAATGCATTTACATCTCGTACAAGAGCCGGCTCTCATTTGACGAAGAATAGATATCTAGAAGAAGAACTAGAAAAACTTGGTAAGAATACACCAGATGTTTGGAGTTCCATTATTACTAATGGTGGCTCTGTACAACACTTAGACTTCTTGTCTGAGCAACTAAAAGCAGTCTTCAAAACAGGTATCGAAATCAACCAAGATTGGGTTGTCAAACTTGCTGGTGATAGACAAAAGTTTTTGTGTCAAGGACAATCGCTTAATGTCTTCTTCCCTGCTGGAGCAAGTAGAGGTTATCTACATAAGACACACTTCAATGCTTGGAAGTATGGATGTAAGGGTATGTATTATCTAAGAACAGAAACATCCCAAAGAGCAGAAAATGTTGCACAAAAAATCGAAAGAGAAAAACTGCAAGACTTCACTGAAATGTCACAAGACGAATGTGTTGCTTGTCAAGGCTAGGAGAGAAATATGGAAGTAGTAATTTATTCAAAATCAGATTGTCCTTTTTGCGTGATGGCCAAGGACTGGTTTAACAAGCATGGATTCTCATATACAGAGAATGTATTAGATAATGAAGAGCAAAGACTTGCGTTTTATCAGAAACTCAATGGTGTGGTTGAAACTATCGAACAAGGTTCACAAGTTCGTAGAGTGAACTCTGTTCCACAAATCTTTATTGACGGTAAACACATTGGTGGTTACAATCAGTTGATGGAAAGGGCTGACCAGTTGCTAAAGAAAAAGTCTGGTGGACTTATGGAGTTCTCCAAGACATACAAACCGTTTCATTATCCATGGGCTGTTGAAATCACAACACGACATGAGAAGGTTCACTGGATTGAAGATGAGGTAGACTTGTCTGAAGATGTGACAGACTGGAAGGGTGGTAAGGTTTCTGCAACTGAGAAAGAATATATCACAAACATCCTACGACTATTCACGCAATCTGATGTTGCTGTTGGACAGAACTATTATGACCAGTTCATTCCTAAGTTCAAGAATAATGAAGTTCGCAATATGCTTGGTTCGTTTGCTACAAGAGAAGGCATTCACCAGAGAGCGTATGCGCTTCTTAATGAAACACTAGGATTGCCAGATAGTGAATACCATGCGTTTCTTGAGTATCAAGAGATGACAGATAAGATTGACTTCATGACAGACAGTGATACAACAACACAAAGAGGACTAGGACTAGCACTTGCAAAGTCAGTCTTCAATGAGGGTGTCGCTCTGTTTGCATCATTTGTGATGCTTCTTAACTTCCAGCGTTTCGGTAAGATGAAAGGTATGGGTAAGGTTGTTGAATGGTCAATCAGAGATGAATCAATTCATGTCGAAGGTGTATCAAAACTCTTTCGTGCATTCTGTTCAGAACATCCTCGTATCGTTGACGATGAGTTCAAGAAAGATATCTATCAGATGTCTCGCTATGCAGTGGAACTTGAGGATAAGTTTATTGACCTAGCATATGAGATGGGTGATATCGAAGGCTTGTCAAAGGATGAAGTGAAGCAATACATTCGCTACATCACTGACAGACGACTACTTCAACTTGGTTTGAAGACAAACTTTAAGGTAAAAGAAAATCC
>Ga0208644_1001649_pt1 | contig 18458 bp, 23 predicted proteins | sample VirMetDEL_Nov_18_FD_184517 | JGI IMG/M metagenome (GOLD analysis project Ga0208644, IMG submission 184517) | Aqueous microbial communities from the Delaware River and Bay under freshwater to marine salinity gradient to study organic matter... | ecosystem: Environmental > Aquatic > Marine >... | reverse complement strand
GGATCCGGCTTGTTCCTGGGCGTCATGCCGGCGAATCTCGCCGCTCGCTCCCAACGCACAGCGATCGAACTGGATACCCTCAGCGCCAAGATTGCCAAGCAACTGTATCAGCGGGCGAATGTCGTCAATAACGAGTATCAATCTGTTCTCTTCCCGGAAAACTTCTTTGATGTGGCTGTCGGTAATGTGCCCTTTGCCAACATCACCATCTTCGACCCTAACAGCAAAGACCTCACCAAGCTCAAGCTCTCCCTGCACGACTACTATTTCGCCAAATCCTTGAGCCAGGTTCGGCCGGGCGGCATTGTCGCGTTCATTACGTCCCGGTACACCATGGATAAGGTCAACGGGAAGATGCGGGATTATGTGGCCAGTAAGGCCGATCTTCTCGGGGCTATCCGCTTGCCGAACACCCAATTTAAGGACATTGCCAATACCGATGTGACCACGGACATTCTCGTATTCCAGCGGCGCGAGGACAACGCCCCTGCCGGAGGCGAATCATGGGCCAAGACGGAACAGATGCGCCTGGGAGAGGAGACCGTCACTGTCAATGAATACTTCGTCCGGCATCCCGAGCAGATCATGGGCACGCTCTCCACGAAGGGGACGATGTACAGCCGGAACGAAGTCACGGTTGAGAATGACGGTCGGGATATGTCCCGTTCGCTCGATGATGCGTTCCGGCGCCTCCCGCAGAATGCCATGAAGCCGCGCAAGGCTCCGGCCAGTGTCACGCCGCGGGGGATGCTCGAAGCCTTGGAAGCTACCGATGATGTGAAGGAAGGCGCGTACACGATTCAGAACAACGCCCTCTATATCCGGCGCGGGGCTCAGTTTGTGCCGGTCGAAGATGCCGGGCCTACGGTGGTGGAGCGGGCGAAGGGCTTGATTGGCCTCCGCGAGCAGGTCCGTGAGGTATTCCGGACGCAGTTAGCTGGAGACGATCAGACGGCCATCAAGCAGGCTCGGCAGGAACTCAATAAACGCTACGATAAGTTTGTCAAGAAGTGGGGCCCGATTCACGCGGAAGGCAATCGCCGCTTGTTCCGTGGGGATCCGGACTATCCCACGCTCCAAGCCCTCGAGAAGTGGGACAAGCCAACCAAGACCGCGAAGAAGGCCGACATTTTCTCGAAGCGCGTCATTGAGTACCGGCCCAAAGCCACGAAGGTGGAGACCGCCAAAGAGGCGATGCTGGTCAGCATGAACGACACCGGGCGTATCGACATTGACCGCATGGTGGAACTAACGGGCAAGAAGCCGGCGGATCTCTTCAATGAACTCAAGGGTATCGTCTTTAAGAATCCGGAGCACGCGAACGAATGGGAGCCTGCCGATTCCTACCTGAGTGGGAACGTGCGGAAAAAACTCCGAGTCGCCAGGGAAGCCGCCAAGCTGGATCCCTCGTTTCAGCCGAACGTCGAGGCACTTGAAACGGTCCAGCCTAAAGACCTGGAGCCGACACAGATCCATGTCAAGCTCGGCCATGGCTGGATTCCCACGGATATATATGCGGGATTTATCAATCATCTCTTCGATGTGGAAGGGTCGGACGTTACCTACAACGCGGCGGTTGGTGCTTTTGCGATCAAAGCTACAGTCGGATTCAACAACGCTAAGAATGATACCGAATGGGGAACCTCCCGCGCTCCGGCCATCTCTATTCTGGAGGACGCCCTTCATTCCCAACTGCCCACGGTCTACGATCGGACATCGGATGATAAGCGGATCGTCAATCAGAAGGAAACGCTGGCCGCCCGTGAAAAGCTCGAGAAGATGCAGGCCGAGTTTACCAAGTGGCTCTGGTCCGATTCTGAGCGGTCCCAACGGTTAGCGCGGATCTATAACGATGAATATAACGCGGTGCGCCTGCAGGACTTCGATGGGAGTCACCTGACCTTGCCTGGGGCGAACCCCCTTATCAAGCTCCGTCCGCACCAGAAGAATGGGATCTGGCGAGCCCTGCAGGCTGGCAATACACTCCTGGGGCATGTGGTCGGAGCCGGGAAAACCTTCACGATGGTCGGCATTGCGATGGAGGCTCGCCGGCTCCGGATGGCGAACAAGCCCATGTATGTGGTGCCGAATCACCTGACCGAGTATTGGGGGAAGGCCATTCTGCAACTCTACCCCGCGGCCAAGGTGCTCGTCCCGACGAAGGCCGACTTTAAGAAAGAGAATAGACGGAAGCTCTTGAGCCGCGTGGCGACAGGGGATTGGGATGGAGTCGTCATCGCTCATAGCCAACTCGCCAAGCTGCCGATCAGCCTAGAAGCCTTTAAGAAGTTTGTCGATGAACAAGTGAAGATTCTTGAAGAGTACATTCGTGAGATCAAGGATCAGAAGGGGGGCAATAAGAGCCAACGGAACATCGTCAAAGAACTGGAGAAGGCGAAGAAACGGCTTGAGGCGAAACTGAAAGCCCGAGAGGCCGCGGTAAAGGAGAAGGCCGATCAGGCGGTGACGTTCGAAGAATCGGGCGTTGATATGCTCTTGGTCGATGAAGCCGACCTATTCAAGAATCTCTTCTTCCCCACGCGCATGACGCGGGTAGCGGGACTCCCAAACACGGAAGCCCATCGATCCTATGACTTGCTCCTCAAGACTAACTATCTGAATAGTTTGACCGGCCAGCGTGGGGTGCATTTTGGCACCGGCACCCCGATCAGCAACAGCATGGCCGAAGTATTTACCATGCAACGGTATCTCCAACCGAAGCAGTTGGAAGAGGCCGGCTTGCAGCATTTCGACTCCTGGGCCAGGCAGTTTGGCAATGTCGTGGTGTCAATGGAATTGGCGCCTGATGGCAGCGGCTACCGGCCCCGCACCCGCTTTGCCGAGTTTGTGAATGTCCCGGAACTCACGCAACTCTTCCGCCAGGTCATGGACGTGAAGCTGGCCGATGAACTCAAGTTGCCCGTTCCAAAGCTCAAGACCGGCGCCGCGATCAATACTACGTCTCCTCCCAGCCCAGCCTTGAGAGTCTATACCAAGGAATTGATCGATCGTGCGGCCGAGATTCGAAGCGGGGGTGTGGATCCGCGTAACGATAACATGCTGAAGGTGACGAACGACGGACGCATGGCCGCGCTCGATGTGCGGTTGCGTGTGCCTGGCGCCCCAGAGGATAAGACCGGGAAGGTAGCAAAGGCAGTCGGCAACGTCCTGGATAACTATAAACGCTCCACGCCGTACAAAGGCACGCAACTGATTTTCCTGGATCTGTCTATTCCGAAGGGGGAAGGCAAGGCGAAAGAGGCTCCTGCTGCGATCGATGAAGATACTGAAGAGACGCAGAATGAAGAAGTCGAACTCGCAGAAGAAGCCGCGTTGCGCGGGAGTGTATATCAAGACATTAAGCGTAAGCTCGTCAAGGGAGGGATGCCGGAGAAAGAAATCGCCTATATCCATGATGCCAAGACGGAAGCGCAGAAAGAACAACTCTTCGCTGATGTGAATGCCGGGAAGATTCGCGTGCTCCTGGGGAGCACCGAGAAGATGGGGGCGGGCACCAATGTTCAACAGCGGCTTGTGGCGCTGCATAGCATCGATGCGCCATGGCGACCCCGCGACCTTGAACAGCGGGAAGGCCGCATTATTCGGCAAGGCAATCTCCTCCATGAGTTCAAGGAGTTCCTGGCATCCGGTAAACCAATGAGCGAACTGCCGGCAGAATTGGCCGACCTGGCCCAGCACACCGAGCTACTGAAGAACTTCGAAATTGAAGTCCATCGCTACGCCACTGAAGCCCCGAGCTTCGATGTATATATGTGGCAAACGCTGGAATTGAAGGCCAAAACCATCGCGCAGATCATGCGAGGCGACCCCAATCTCCGTACTATCCAAGACGTGGATACGGCGGTCATGTCCTATGCGGAAATGAAGGCGATTGCATCTGGCAATCCGATGATTATGGAGCGGGTGAAGGTCGAAACGGAGTTAAACAAGCTCAGTGCCCTGGCCTCGTTCTATGTCACGGAACGTCGGAAAATGGAAGGGGAGATCAAGACCGGGATCCCGTATAGCATCGAGCGGGAACAAAGGGATATTCAGCACCTTGACCAACTCAAGGAAGTGAGAGACGCCCACCCAGCCGAACCGTTTACCATCACACTGGATGGCGTTAAGTACACCGATGAGGAAGCGGCTGGGAAAGCGGCGGTCGATCTGGCGTTGGTGATGCTGGGGAATGCGGGGAAAGATGCGTCTCGAAGCGAGGCGACCATCGGGACCTATCGCGGCACCATCGTCAAAATGGAAACCTGGACCTATGGGAAAACCTTCTATCTCTTCCTGAAGCATCCGAGCAATCCCATGTATGTGCGAACCACCGAGATGGAGACGACTGTTACCCCTGCCGGTGTGGTGGAACGTCTCAATAATGCGCTCGACCGGATCGAACGGATCACCGAGGACCATGGGGACGAGTTAGTGAAACTGCAGAAGCGGAGAGTCGAACTCAAGGCGCAACTAGAAAAGCCCTTCGAGCATGACGAGCGAATCAAGTGGCTGGAGGCGCGGCTGGCTGAAATCGATAAGGCCCTCGATCTGTCCAAGAAAGATGAGGGGGTGATTTCCACCACCGAAGAGGCGCCTCCCAAGAAAGACGATGGCGACGAAGGCCAACAGGCCGCAGGGGGCGAGGATCAACCGAGTTTTGAGCAGACCATTCCACATGACGACCGAGGCGCAACCTATGCCGACTTCCGTAGGGCTATGAGCACTGCGCTGCCTATCGGTGGGAAAGACATGGTGCGCCTGGTCGATTCATCGAACCAGTACAGCCGCGACCTGATGGAGCGATTAGCGAACCGCCCCTATGTCGGACGATTGGCAGAGGTATCAGGGCAGGTATTCAACGAGATGAAGCGCGTCCTGGGGCATCCTGAGATGAAGTCAGCGCGGCTCTTGGGATTCAGCCCTGATGATTTTTACCTCGGCGTGAACATGCAAGGGGCGAAACTGTACCCCGGGCATAACGTCCCCGATGTGATTTTGCTGAACCCTTGGACGATTGCATTGAAGATCCAGAAAGCCATTGATCGAGGGTATATGACCGAGGCGCAGTCCGAGCGGGAGACGGCGCGGCAGATGTTGAACACGATCCTCCACGAATTGACTCACCAGCAGGTAGACACGAACCATGAGGACGAGGAGCGGCATCGCTTTGAACTGCAATTAGCCGCGAACTATGCTAAGATTCCAACAGCCCTCTATCGCGAGACGATTGCCCGGATTGAGCGGGCGTTAAAGGGAGCCGACGATGCTGCCACACGACCTTACGAAGAGCTCCTCACCGACCTCGAAGCGATCAAGCCCTTTTGGCGAGACCGCACTCGATTATCTGGCGAAGCTCGGCGCCGCGATGCAGTATCACGTCGAGCCGGAAACGGTCAGGATGTGGCTGGGGAAGGCGCAAGCGGACGGACTGGACCCCCAAGAACTGTACGAAGCGGCCGCAGCAACCAGACTTCCTCAGTGGGAGCCGGCCCCTCCTTTCAGCGCCGTGACACCGACGAGCGCGTAGCCCCTCCGCAATACCTGCAGGAAGCGCAAAACTACCGGCTCCAACGCCTGGCCGAGGAACGCGGGTTTACCTCTTCCGACCCCGACATTGAGGCCCGCGTCAGAGCGGCCAAGCAAGGCATCAAGCCGGATTCGCTGGGAACCAGACTCAAGGACAACCTGGCCCATGTGTGGCGCCTGGTCTCCCGGGAATTCGAACATCTCCCCGATACCGCGCAATTCTCTCCCCTGAGAACCGATCTCCTCCGGCTGCAGAAGTACAAAGGCATTGCGGCCGATCAGGTCCAACGCGAACTGGCGGCCATTGTGAAACCGTTGGACCGGAAGCAGTACGACCAGCTGGAATGGAAAGCCCTCCTCTCCGACCTCAAGCGAGAAGGCGAACAGGAACGCGCCTTGCCCTTTGGCTACACCCCCGAGAAGGTCCAGGAAGATTTGGACCAGCTCAACGAGGCGATTGCCCAAGACCCGAAGGTGCAAGAAGCCTGGAATCGACGGCAACGCCTCTGGGACCGGTTGAAAACCGACTATCAGCGGTCGATGGATGCGATCGGGTTTGACGTCTCCAAGAAACTGACCAAGGAAGATTACTTCCGGCACCAAGTTCTCGAATACTCCAAGGAGAAGGCCCTGAAAGGGACCGGCTCACGAGTCCGCACCCCGACCGGCCGCGGGTTCCTGAAGTCGCGCCAGGGCTCGACCATGGACATTAACGCGAACTATGTTCAAGCCGAGTTCGAAGTCATGGCGCAGATGGTCTACGATACCCAAGTCGCCAAGGTAATTCATGGCGTCGATAAGCGGTACAACATCCGGCGCGACCTGGAACAGGAAGCCAAGGCGCAGAATAACGATAACCTGCAGGGCATCATTGATCTGGGAGGACTGCAAGGGGCCCTGGTGGAAGGCGCGTTGAAGGACTTCCGGAAGCGGATCGGCATGCACATGGGCGGCATCCGAGAAGCCCTCGACCTCGACAAGGGCGATCGGCTCACGATGGAGCAGATTGCCGAGTATGCGGGCGACGTCGAAAGCCCGGCGAACCTGCCCGCTCGTGGCGTGATGAAGGCGATCAGCGAACGGAAGGCCTTTATCAAGGAGACCTTGGGGCGAGCCTTCGTGACCTGGGACCAACTCATTCCGGAGACCCATGACCTGTGGCAGCCGCGTGAGGGAAATGTATTCTACATGGCCGACTCGATCCCCGCGCAGATGGCGAAGGCCCTCCAAGAGGGCATGCTGGAAGAATCAGGCCTCTCCCCTGACAAGCTCCGCACAGTGCTCGCCATGGGGAACAAGCGGGAGCAGTACGTCATCCCCAAGGAAGCCAAGGCCACGCTCGATGATCTCTCGCACAAAGAACATAGCTGGTTTGTGGAGGCGAATCGCCAACTGCTGGGGCATTGGAAGCAACTCATGCTCATCGCCCCCAGGAAGGTGCTTCGCTACAACCTCCGGAACCTGACCGGCGACATGGACGCCATGTTTGTGGGGAATCCCTCGGCCTTTACGAAGCTGCCGGCCGCGTCGAAAGACTTGGTACCGGTGATCTTCAACGATAAGCCGTTGACCGGCGAAGCCAAGGAATGGGCCCAGCGTGGCGGATACGGGACGACCCTGCAGATGCAGGAACTTGGCGAGCTGAACGACCTGGAAGCCTTCAAGGCGACCTTGGAGAAGGAAAGTAAGGGTGGGTGGCTGAAGGCTCCGGCTACGCTCTGGAATACATACTGGAAGGCGGCCAGGCTATCGACGGACTACCGCGAAGCCATCGGGCGGTACGCGGCCTATCTCGACTATCTCGAACAGATGCGGGCGAACAACGGCAGGCCCAAGAACTTTGGGGCATCGAAGCCGGAAACCGTCATGGCCTTGCAAGATGTGCGCGATCGCGCCTTTAAGCTCTCCAACGAACTCTTAGGGGCCTATGACCGAGTGAGTGTCGCCGGGCAAACCATCCGATCCTTCTGGATTCCCTTCTGGTCCTGGCAGGAAGTCAACGCGACACGATACGCGCAGCTGATGAAGAACGCCCTGGACGGCGAAGGCAAAGGGGCGACCGTTCGCGGGGCGGCAATCGGCACCAAGAACGCGGCCGCATTCCTGATTAAGGCCTCGATGCTCTGGGCCATGCTGCAGGCCTGGAACTACCTCAACTACGGGGATGATGAGGATGAATTGCGGGACACGAACCCCGCGGTAGCCAACCGGCCGCATATTCTCTTCGGACGAGACGAGAAGGGGAAGATCCAATACCTCGCGGGGATCGGTGCATTGGGCGATCTGCTGGCGTGGTTTGGGCTTGATGAATTCCCCGGTCTGGTCGGAGACCTGATGCACGACCGGATGACGATTGGCGAAGCGATCAAGCGGGCAGCCAAAGCCCCCGTCAATAAGGTGCTGGGGGGGTTGACCCCTACCGTGAAGCTGCCGGCCGAACTCCTGACGCGGCAGAGCTTCTATCCGGATGCGTTCAATCCTCGACCGATTCAGGACCGAGGCGACTACCTGGGGAATCAAACCACGTTTGGGCCTGAGATCCAGGCCCTTCGGAATAAGCCCGGCAAGCCGCTGTACGGGACCGAGGATGTAACCGGTCTCTTGATCCAACGGACAGACCCCAAAGCGGCCGCCTATTCGACCTGGCAGGGCATCGAAAAGAAGTACCTGGAACGGATGGGCAAGGAATCCTCCTCGGTGTTCTGGCGCTCAGAGCGGGGGCAGGCCTTGTCGAATTGGTCTCGGGCGATTGCCGACCAGGACCAGAAGGCTGAACAGATCTGGAAGGCCGAATACGAACGGATAGAGCGGGAGAAATACGGGCACAAGTTCAGCCACACGCAGATGTGGAAGGATATTGAAAAGTCGCTCCGGGCAAAGGCTCCACTGGCTGGCGTGACCAAAACCGAACGGGACAGCATTGTAAAAGGATTGGACTCCCAGGAGAAGCGCACCCTGCAGAAGGCTGAAGCCTACTACAAGGACACGCTCTTGCAAGTGCTCCCGTTGGCCCAGCGCAGACATTTCGAGCAGAAACTGGAACGGCAAGGATGGATCCAGCGTGAGCCGATGGGCCTCACACCGGATATGATGGTGCCGTAAGGCTGTATCTCAAACTGTACCCCGAAAATGCCTGTCTCGTAAGTGCTTGACTTTGGCGGCCCACTAGGACCAGCTGATGCCGACCGTGGGAGGTTCGCGTCTGTCCTTTCTAAGGCCATCGCCTCCCCCATTCGTATCCCGGCAATGCGTCGAGATGCGTAGCATCATCGCCGGAAAACCGCACCGGTAACTGGCGGGAGCCAGCGTCTTTCTTCTGCCCGCGAATCCCCATGCCCTGCCATACCAAGAAAGTTCATGGCCTGTCAAGAAAAGCCTTGACAAGGTGAATCTGTTGGGTTATTGTGCATCCAAGGAGGTTGCACATGAATCAGAACAATTCCGCAGTATCCAAATCTATTCTTCGGCGTCCCGGTGTCCGGTCCTTGTGCCTCGACATTAGCGCCGATCTGAGGGACGGACTGGACCGTTTGAAAGCGAAGGAAGGCCGCACCCTTCGAACTATTGTGGAGCGGGCCCTACGAAAGGTGGTCAAGCCGTAATGTTGCTGACCGCCCACGACATAGCCGCACACCTGTCTGTCTCGTTGGGGCAGGCCTACCGGCTGGCGAGAGCCCACCGAATCCCCTGCCATCGGATCGGGGCGGCGGTGCGGTTCTAGCTCGTGGATGTACTGGCAGCGACCAAGGCCACGCCCGTTCCGGCTCACTCCCCTCGCCCTGCAGCCCAAGCCGTGGCGATGGCGAGATTGCAACGGATTGCCCAACAACGGAGGTCAGTATGTCGCACTCGTCTCACGCTTACCCAGTAGAAGAGTTTCAGAAGCCCATCAAGGGCGATCCCGACGAGGAGCGGGAAGTCAAAGGCCAGCGTGTGTCATTCGCCTGGGTGGCAGGCGCCTTGTTGGTCTATGCGCTGGTGCTGGCCTACATCCTTGGTGCCCGATGAAGGCCCTCGGGGTGGCCCTGGTCATGATGATGTGGGCTGTCATCATGGCCTGTTTTGCCAGTGCCTATCTGGACTGGCGCAAGGAACGCCTGACGAGGGGGCGAGACCTCGATTTTATCTGGAAGTGCGGGCATTTACTCAAGAAGGTGAAGTAAGGACAGAAAGGAGTACGCTCCATGCTTCAGAGCTCCATTGATCTCAATATCTCGATCAGCCAGCACCATCGAAATAGTTCACGCATTGAGGCGATGCCGCAAGCGCACGTCTGGCGACCGACGCCAGCAGGCCAGCATGGAAACGTGCTGAAGAAATGGCGCAAGCGAGCGGCCGCGATTGCCGATCAGTTGCTTGCCAAGCCGACACAGAGCGAATCCCTGGATGGCGAAGTAGAGCCGACTGACGACGAGCTCTGCACCAGGCACATGAACTATCAGCCATGCCGACCCTGTGCGCGGGAAGAGGCGGCGATTGAACGGGCGGAAGGCCGGAAGGAGCAAGACTGATGGGCGGCGAACAGACAACGCGAAAGGCAGATGTGCGGACCTGTCACACGGTCTACTTAAAAGAACAACCGACAACCCTGCGGCGGTGCCTGGGGTGTGACGATTGGATGCACTCGACTTCCGTATGCCATCGCATGTGTAACGCCTGCAAGGGTTTGCCGAACTATGAAGGCTCTCCTGTGGGGCGACGAATCACGATCCCAGGCAAGCGCAAGGGGGAGTCGATACGACAACGCGCCGAGAAGAAACGGGAGCAACCACGAAGGAGGAGATCATGAGCAATCTGGCAATGGTGATGCAGGAGACGGCAGCGCAACCGGGCAAGCAGGAATTGGAGTTGATGGAGCAACGAGCGGCGACATTGATCCCGCAAGACGACCGGACCGAGGAGCAGGCGTTGCTATTCATCACGGAATGCAAGGCGGCGGCGAAGCGGTTGGATACGGAGCGGGATGAACTGGTCCGTCCGCACCTGGAGGAGCAGCGGCGAATCAATGGCATCTACAAGCCTGTCATCGAGACCTTCGAGATGTTGTGGGAGCGAGTGGATGCGCGGTTGAGCGACTACCGCAAGAAGAAACAGGCGGCCATTGAGGCGGCGAACCGGAAGGCGATCGAGGACGCTGAGAAGGCCAGGGCGGAACAGGAGCGCAAGGAACGGATGGCCAGAGAGGAGGCGGAACGGGTTCGCAAGGAGGCGGAACGGTTGGAGCAGGAGCGGATTGAACAGGAGTTCCAAGCGGAGATGGCCCACCTGGAATTGGAGCGGCAGCGCAAGGCGGAACTGGCCGCGGCGGAAGCGGCCAGGAAAGCCGGTGACGTCGAAGCGGCCCGCGAGGCGGAAGATCGGGCGGCAGCCGCAAAGGCCGAGGCTGAGGCACAAGAGAAGAAGGCCGAAGCGGAGCGCAAAGCCTCAGAGGAAGCACAGGCCAAACTGGCGCGAGAGGCAATCAAGCTGGATGCCCGAGCCGATACGGCAGCCTCCAAGGCCATGATGACCGCCCCAGCGATTCAGGGCGCGGCCCCTAAGACAGTGGAGCTCTCGACCGGAGCAAAGGCGACGGGGAAGAAAGTGCCGGTCTGGTTTTTTGAAAACGGCATGCCGACCGAGGGGGAGAAGTATTACGGCGATGATCCCCGCTTACAGTCGATTCCGGATCGGTTCTTTGTGCTGGATTTGTCCAAGCTGGGGAAGGCGGTGATGGGTGGTGAGCCGGTCCCAGGCTGCCTGAAGGATTTCAGGTACGTGACGGCTTCACGGACCAAATAGCGGGGTAAGTGATGATTCTACGTTGTACCAGAGGAACCGCGCAGGAATACACGGACCTGGATACGGGGAAATCCTACTTCTCAGTCTCCCAGGTGCTCACGGTGCTGGACCCGGATGCGTTTGCCGGGGTGGATCCGTTGGTGCTGGCGGCGGCGCAGGATCGAGGGCGGAACCTCCATATCCTCTTTGCGCTGACGGTGTTGGCCAGAGCCGGAGTCTGTGCCATGCCGGAGAGACCAGCGGGGGTGCTCGGGAAGTATTACGATGGGATCGAGAAGTTTGTCAGGGAGCGGAAGCCGGACCCGTTCAAGGTGGAAGCCTCCTCGATCAATGACCAACTGGGGTACGCGGGGACGCTGGACTATGACGGCCAGATTGACGGCGACAGGGACGAGTGGATTATCGACTTGAAAACCGGTCTCCATCGGCCGGTGCATTCGGCACAACTCCACGCCTACAAGCGGTTGAAAGGGAATGAAAAGGCGAAGCGCGTAGGCTCGCTCTACATCACCAAGACCGGACAATACAAGCTCATCGAGCACACTCACGACCATGTGGATTGGGCGGCTTTTCAGGCCGCTCTCTCGGTCCTCCACTGGCGACGAATGAAAGGATAAGAACCATGGACTTTATCAGCCTTTCTCCAAGCAAGCTCAATGTGTTGAAGGAATGCCCCCGCTGCTTCTATGACGCCAACGTGCGGAAGGTCGATCGCCCGAGAGGGATTTTCCCCTCGCTCCCTGGCGGGGTGGATCGCGTCATGAAAATGTACTCAGACCAATTCAGGGGTAGCATGATTCCGGAATTGAGGAACGAACTGCCCGGGACGTTATGGGGATCGGTGAAGGAAATCGACAGGCTCCGGAACTGGCGATCCGGTCTCAAGGCGGATCTGAAAGTCGGAGCAACGACGGTGGGGATGATCGGGGCGCTTGATGACTTGGTGATTCATGCGGACGGTACCTACTCCCCGTTCGACACCAAGACAAAGGGCAAAGAGCCTGAGAGTGATGGGCGCGAGTATTACCAGGAGCAGATGGATATATATGCCCTCTTTCTCCGGGAGAACGGCATGCAACCGAGCGGGAAAGCGTATCTCTGCTACTGGTATCCGGTCCAATCCAACGGAGCGGGTCTCACGTTTCAGCATAAGCTCTACGAACTGACCGCTTCCCCCGAGCGAGCGATTGCACTGGTGGAGAAGGCAGTCGCGGTGTTGACCGGCGCACAACCGGCCCCCACGCCAGGCTGTGAATACTGCACCTTTGCCAGCAAGCGGGAAGCGGCATAACCAACAAACGGAGGAAGGGAGAAGCCATGAACGCATTGACGCTACACGAACCAGAGACAGGGAAGCATAACGAACTCGCCACGGTGGGCGCAGCAGCGGCGGCCCAGCATGAGATTCAGTCGGCTATCATCATCGCCAAGAAGATGCCGCGCAACGAAGAGGGCTGTTTCCAAAAGCTGATGAAGGCGGCGAGCCGTCCCTCATTTGCAGAGGATGCCACCTACAGCTTTCCCAGGGGCAAGAAAGAGGATGGCACGCCGAACAATGTCACAGGGCCGAGCGTGAACTTGGCTAGGGAAGCTGCACGGATTTGGGGGAATATCCGCTTTGGGCTCTATGTCGTGCGGGACGATGAAGATTCCAGACTCATTCGCGGGTGGGCCTGGGATGTGGAAACCAATACCAAGGTCGAGGTCGAGGACGATTTCAAGAAGCTCATCCAGCGCAAGGGGCAGGGTTGGATCGTTCCCGACGAGCGCGATCTTCGGGAGCTGACCAACCGGCGCGGGGCGATCCTGCTCCGCAACGCCATTCTGCAAGTGCTCCCCAAGGACTTGATCGAGGATGCGCTGTTTGCCTGTGAGAAAGCGTTGCAGGAGACAGCCAAGGATAATCCAGAATCCTCGCGTAAGCGGCTCCTGGTGGACTTCGGAGCGTTGAATATCTCCGTCGAACAGTTGGAGCAACGGCTGGGGCATCCCTTCGCGCAATCGACTCCGAAGGAACTGGCCGAGCTCCGCGGGATCTGCAAAAGCATCCAGGACGGTAATAGCAAGTGGGGCGACTACGTTGCGAAGGCCGAGGAGAAGCCTGCTGAGAAGCAACCGGACCCCAGCCAAGATGCCTTGGCAGCTGGCCAGGAAGCCCTGCGGCAGCAGCGGGAACAGGCCTCGAAGCCAGCCGAACCGGCTACTAAGTCTGACGCGCCCATCACCTATGGGGAAGCCTGCCAGAAGATGATGGCGGCAGAATCGGTGAAGGAGATCGCGTCGGTTATGAATGAAGTGCTGGGAGCAGACTTCACGAAAGACCAACTCAAGACCATTACGGACCTGAAAGACGAAGCCATCAAGAAGCTGAATCCCAAGAAGAAGTAACCCTTTCACTCACACAAAGGAGACTGGCGCACATGGACGGACTGGAACCGCAGAGAGACGAGCATCGGGAGAACCTCGGCAACATCGACCAGATGATTGAATTTGAACATCACGATCGAGTGTTGCCGGTGCCGCTGTCAGACCGTGAGCGGTTGGAGATTGGCGAGGACATTGCGGAGGCTCAGATGAAGGGCGAGCAGGCCGAGAAAGACAAGAAAGCGGCCGACGATGCCTATAAGGCGACCATCGAGGAAGCCTATGCCGACGTGAGCAAGCTTACGCAGATCATCCGGCGCGGGAAACTCGATAAGCCGGTGCAATGCGAGATCAAGCGCGACTATCGCTTAGGGAGCATCCGTGTGACACGGATGGACACTTGGGAAGTCATCGAAAGCCGTCCGATGACCACGCAGGAGCGGCAGATGGGGATGCAATTCCCGGACAAAGGCGGCAAGGCGAACTAAATGCGGAGTCGCTTCCTGACAGAAGCAGACTTGCTCCACTTCCAACGGAATGGGGCTCGGGTGCGGGGCAGCGTGGACAGTGACACGCAGCGCATTGATCGTTCTTCCCTGGAACGGGAGCGCGGAGTCAAGGAGGCCCAGCCGATCGTGCAATTCTCGGCCCCCGCACCATCCCGTTACGAGTATCAAGGCCAAGCCTACAAATCCAAAACCGAAGTGCGCTACGCGATGCACCTAGACGCGCTGAAACACGCTGGAGAAATTGTACGCTGGCAGTATGAACCGGTGAATTTCAGGTTGCCAGGGAAGAAGAATTTCTATTGTCCCGATTTCATGATTGAGCGCACGACGTTCAGCACGCCCGTTTTTGTCGATACGAAGGGCTGGAACAGGAGCGATGACCGCTCCCTCGTGAAAATCAAAACGGCTGCCGGGCTGAATCGGTGGGCCACCTTCAAGCAGATGCGATGGATCAAGGGCGAGTGGATCGAGCGGAGGATTGAACCATGACCCAACTATCCTTAGGTGAAGCGTTGAAGCAGAACGGGATGGCTCAGGCGGCCGCGAATAGCCATCGGTTTGTGGATGTGATGCGGGGACACGCCATCACGATTAGCCAAGCCTGCGGCGTGGTGTCAACGGATGATCTGAGAACTCTCGCGCAACGGTTGGCGCTTGAACCGAGCAGTCCTAATGCCTGGGGTAGCGTGCTCGGCGGGAAAGATTGGGAGCATGTCGGGTGGAAGAAAAGCGAGTGGCCAGGGAATCATCGGCGGCATATTCAAATATGGAGGTACAGAGGGTGAATGCAACAACGACAGAGCGCCCCCTACCAGACCGACGCGACACAATGCGGCAGAAGGTGACGATCAACGGCCAACGAGCCTACATCGACTGCGGATTTTATGAAGATGGCATGATTGGAGAAGTGTTTATTGTCCTTGAAAAAACCGGGGCTGGCCGGCGCTGGATGTTTGACGAAGTAGCCCGGTTGGCATCCAAGCTCATGCAGTATGGGTGCCCGGTCGAACAGATTGCCGAGGGGTGGCTGGGAACAAAGGGCGAGCCATGCGGGCCGGTTCAAGGACATGCTCGGATTAAGAACTGCACGAGCATTTTGGATTTCGTAGCCCGACACTTACTGATTGAATTCTGCAACAGAGAAGATCTGGCTCATGTGCCGAAGGAGATCTTATGAGCTTCCGCTCCAAAAAACTCACCGACTCCGCTGAAGGCAAGCCCTGCGCCTTCTGTCTACAGAACGACGGTACGACGGTTGCGGCTCATATCAACAGCGTGGCGATGGGGAAAGGGTGGGGAATTAAGGCCCCTGATTGCCTCCATGCCAGAGCGTGTCAGACTTGCCATGATCTTTACGATGGGCGCAGACCTGGATGGAGCAAGGAAGAATGTGTTGAGCGGTTTGCCTTGGCCTTTATGCGTACCGTGAATGCGTGGTTTGAGGAGCAGATCGTACAGGTAAAATAGGGAGAACACATGCCCTACCTAAATTTAGATATAGATTATTTTTGTCATCCTAAGATCGTTCGGCTGGTCGGCCTCCTTGGTGAGGCTGCGGCATTATGCCCATTAAAACTGTGGTGCTACGTCGGGAAATTCCACTGTGATACGGGAGCGCTTGAGGGGTATTCCGCGCAGGAGATCGAGAGCATTGCCGGATGGAAGGGTGAGCCCGGGAAGATGATCGACGCGATGATGAAAGACGGAATTGCGTTGATTGAAAAAAATGAGCGAGGGTACAGAATTCATGACTGGCACGAACATGCTGGACACCTGACAGCGTTCAAAAAGCGAGCAAAATCAGCAGCTAAGAAGCGTTGGAAGTCTTATGCTACAAGCATTGCTAAGCGCGCACCTAAGCATGCTCCTAACCTACCTAACCTACCTAACCTACCTAACCTAGAGAAGAAGAAGAAAAGCCCTCTCCTCGCCATGCCGGATGATTGGACGATCACGGATGGGATGAAAGCCTACGGGTTAAGTAAGGGGATGACTCAGGCAACGATCCTGCACGAGTTTGAGCATTGCCGGGAGCATCACCGAAAGCAGGAGTCTCGATTTACAGAACGAGGGTGGTCCTCTTCGGTGTGGAATACCTGGGTGTTGACCTGGATCAAGTTTGGAGCAAAGCAGATTGCCGACCAGTCCACGGCACCCCCGCAACAGAAATGTGCCTGGGTGAACGGCGGGCAATGCGAAGAATATGCAGCCCATCCCTCCCGGTACTGCCAGGGCCATCAAGATAAGCTGAAGGCCATTCGGGAGAGGATCAACGAGCCAGTGAGAGACCCCCCTGTAGTCGATATGTCGGCATTGCACGCGATAGACCTGGCGAAGATCGGAAAGGTGATGTGACATGACGAATCAAGACAGACCGGCAGAGGAGCCCATGACCGACACGCGAGCGCGGGTAGAAATGATGGTCGAGGATTGGTATACGATGCACGACGATATTAAGGCCAATGTCGCACAACGTAGGGAACTGATCGGGTGCATCGACCGCGCTCTGGCCGACGAGCGGCGGCGGGCGCTGGAAGAGGCGGCGAAGGTAGTGCAGGAATATAAACTGCCTACAGGGGAGTCTATTGCAGGAGACAAGATGAATCGATACCTAGATGGTATCGCGGTAGATATTCTTGCCCAGGCCCAGGCGGGGCCGGAGGAGGGGAAGACATGCGAGCAGTAGAAAAGCGATTGCGGGAGCGCATCAAGGGGCTGGAAGCAGAGGTAGAGTCGATCAAGCGTGACCGTGAAGAGTACCGCGAGCATTTCAAACGACGATTTAAGTGGTGGATCGAATTGCTCGGCAAGCAAGAGAATCCGAGTTTAACATGGCTTATAGAGGATGAAGCCAAGTGGCTCAGGCGGTTTGAGTGGTTTTTTTGGTGACAGGAGGCTCCATGAACACGGCGCGGTGGAAGCAGATGGTGGAGAAGGAATACGACAAGTGGCTGGATGGACCGCAGGAACGTGGCTGGTTATCCATTCCTGAAACGCTCCTGGCTCGTCAGCACGCGGCGATGGTGCGGCTAGTGAAGAAGATACGCGATACGCCTAGCCCTAATTCATATGCCAATGCCAATACCTACACGGCATGGCACCAGGAAGTATGCGACAAGATTCTCGCCGAGCTGGCGACGCAGGGAAGGGGAAAGAAGTGAAGGGCGTTGTCGAGATTGACCCGCGTTTTACGTGGAAGCGGGGGCTGCCGACGGAGCCAGGGTGGTACTGGTTTCGTAACACGAAGCACTATGCGGACTTTAACCCGCGCATGGTGGAACTGACGTTGTGCGGCGGCGAGATTGCGCTCAAGGGTTGTCGGCTCAAGGGGTTTGATCGGTACACAGACGGTGAATGGCAGCCGGTCCAAGGGCCGGTGGAGTAGGAGTCATGATGAAATTGTTGATGTGGATGCGAGCGCGGGTAGTGGCGGGGGCACCAATCCTGATTGTCGTGGGGGCGTCATGGTTGCTCGTGACGCTCGCCCTATGGTTACTCCAGGCGCAGAATGAGTATTCGCTAGCGGAGGTCATAGTACTAGAGTGGCGCTGGCTTGCATCCAAACGGGTGTTCTAGGAGGCATGATGAAACCTGTGATGTGGAGACGAGATCTGGTTTTCAGTATTGGGATGGCGTTAGCGGTCGTACTGGCTGGAGCCGGAGCGATGGTGGACCACGCCATCTTGCAGCCTCGCGTAAAACAGCCGGAATCCCCGCGAGTGTGGATCGAGTTTGAAAATGTTCAACATGCGCTCGACGTGGCGGGGATGCTCGGTGGGAGCCAGCGAGGCTTAACGGTCTGTGTCAATTCGCCCATTGTGGAGCGCATTTGGGTGCCGCCGTATGTGCAGCTAAGTGGAAAGCCAGAGGAGTGCCGGTACAGAACGCGCATTGAGCAACTTGTGGAATGGACACACGACAACGAGATATCTGGGGTAACGTTTCAGCAGGGCACGGTCCCGCAGGATTCGCCGATATGGCGAACGGTGGTCGAGGCGAAAAAAGACGCGAGGCTGACGATAACGTGGCCGAATGGCGTGACGGTGACGCAACCCGAACGATAACTAAGGAGGATGTATGTGGATTTTAGTTGCACTATCACTCGTGGCAGGCGGAAGTGAGGTCAAGACGGAATGGCATAGAAGTTTTTCGCTCGAAAGCGGCTGTTTGAGAGCCAAGGCGTCGCTGGATAACGGCTGGACGCATGGCCGAGAGGTGATCTTTGTATGCGCCTACGTCTGGGAGCCTAGTAGCAAGTAATGAATCAACGGGGCA
>Ga0208644_1001648_pt1 | contig 18464 bp, 17 predicted proteins | sample VirMetDEL_Nov_18_FD_184517 | JGI IMG/M metagenome (GOLD analysis project Ga0208644, IMG submission 184517) | Aqueous microbial communities from the Delaware River and Bay under freshwater to marine salinity gradient to study organic matter... | ecosystem: Environmental > Aquatic > Marine >... | reverse complement strand
GTTGATGCTGCTCCAGTTGGGCCTGTTGGTCCTACATCTCCCTGATCACCAGTTGGTCCTGTTGGACCAGGTACTGTTGACGCTGCTCCAGTAGGGCCAGTTGCTCCAGTGTCACCTGTTGGGCCAATAGCACCAGTGTCACCTGTTGGACCAGTTGCGCCAGTGTCACCTGTTGGGCCAGTAGGTCCTACATCTCCCTGATCACCTGTTGGTCCTGTTGGACCAGGTACTGTTGAATCTGCACCTGTTGGGCCTGTTGGACCTGTATCTCCTTGCGGTCCTGTTGGGCCAGGTACTGTTGAATCTGCACCTGTTGGTCCTGTCGCACCAGTGTCGCCAGTGGGTCCTGTTGGACCTGCTACAGTTGATGCCGGGCCTGTTGGTCCAGTAGCACCTGTTGTTATTGGACTTGAACCAGTTAATGCTAATTGTCCACCTTCTGGGGTGGTTAGTATAAGGTGAGTAGCATTTGAAGATAGTTGAGAATCTCCTAATAATATGCTACTACCTGATAAGTAAAGATCCCTGAATCTGTTAGTGTTATTACCAAGATCATAAGAAATATTTGCTGATGGTGTTATATTATTACTTACTACTAAACCAGAGTCTGTTACTATAGCAACATTGGCTACGCCGTTAGCAGAAAATGTGATATTAGCATCTTCTAGAATTCTTATATTACTAGTGCCGTTGCTTAAAGATTCACCTGCTATACCAGTTATGTTTGAACCATCACCATACAGATAAGCACCGATTACATTACCGGTAGTTTCGATGTTTCCTGTTACTGATAAAGAAGATAAAGTACCTACACTAGTGATGTTGGGTTGAGCAGAAGCAGCAGATGACAGAGTACCTTGCAAGATATTTGCTATGATCCAGTTAGCATCTGTTAAGTTACCTCCACCCGAACCATCACCTATTATCAAAGACTCGTTAGTTACTGTGATTATATTAGCGTTACCGTCAACAGAAAAAGCGATATTAGAATCTTCTGCTACACGAATATTACTAGTACCATTTGCTAGTTCGCCTACTAATGGTACTCCGGTTAGATTAGATCCATCTCCGTGAAAATATAAACCTACGATATTAGCACCTGAAGTAATATTTCCTGTTACTGCTAATGAAGTTAAAGTGCCTACACTAGTAATGTTTGGTTGTGATCCAACAGTTACATTTCCAGCATAGTTGGCTGTGTTGGCTTCATCAGTTGTAGCGGCAACTACATCAGTTAATAAACTACCGTTGCCTAGAAAAAAGTTTGCTGATACATTTCCTAATGTAGAAACAATGTCTCCCTCTGATGTAATAAGATTGGCAGTAAAAACATTAGCGTGAAAAGCATTGCTGATATTACCATTGTTAGCAGTAATATTTCCTGTAAAATTAGCGTTGGCTATGTTTGAAAGTGTGCTTGGTATGTCAATAGTTAGTATCTGTGATGATGATGTTAGTGAGACATAATTAGCAGTATTAGAACCTATACCTACACCAAGTGTACTTGTTTGAACTCTTACGCAGGCTAAGTTAGCACCTAATACTACATCACCTGTTGAACCTGCACTTAATACCGTGATGCCTGGTCCAGGAGTTTTGTTTACAGAAGTAACACCTAATATAGTTTGATTTCTATATAGTTCTGTAAAGTTTTGTTGAACTTTCTCAAATGCTGTTCTTATCGCATCAGCATCTGGATCGTCTGGAAAAGTTCCGAAATCTATATTTTTTTGTGCCATATCTGTTTACCTTATATTGTATTTATTCGTTTTGGATAATACTATGCCAGCCACAAAAAAAGCCTGAATATTCAGGCTCTTTTTGCATTATGCTGAAATATTAGATAATTCCGCCTAATTTCTTCCATTCATTGATTGGATCATCTTCTACAACTTTTACTGCTGTATGTGGTAGAGTAGTTTGATCACGCTTTGGTTTATTCAAACCGCCTGATATAACTTTAGTCATGAACTCGATATCTTCTTCGAAAGAAGCATCAGTTCCTTTACCACCTGCGTTGTTGGCCCATTCATTTAAATCTTCTTCTTCGTTGTGGTCGGCATCTTCTTCACCTATCAACTTATCTTTATCTTTATCTCCACCTGTACCGCACTCACATTCTGCTTCATTCATTCCGCATTCCATGCATGGGCTTGGACCGTGATCGTGTTCGTGATCATGCTCATCTTTTTCTACTTCATAATCATCATTGCCAGATATATTGTCAACAACTGACAACATTGATTTCATATCGTCGCCGGCTGAGAATTTAGGAGCACCATAGTCACTTACTGCTACTACTGCACCTGCGTCATCTCCGCTTTCTTTTTCACTACCACCTAGACCACCTAAGCCAACTTGCTTGATGAAATCAATTAGTTTGCTTGCATCGTCACCTGTTGCTGTAACGCTAACAGTATCTTTATCTTGACCTAAACCGCCACCTAAACCTTGTGACATGTTGACGCTTAGACCTTCATTCAACAGTGCATTTAACTGCCTATCTAATGATTCAAAAGCAAATGCGTCTGCTTCTAAAACATCTTTGTCTTTGAATGTTTGACCAAATGCCTTGAATGTATCGCCTGGAGTCTTTTTTGCTTGTGCTTTCATATAAGCAGTTTTATCCATTTCATACACTTCATCATCGTCGTCGGAATCAGTATAGCTACTCCAATCTTCATCATCTTCTTCGTCAGGAGTAGATTCATCTTTTACTGAATACTGCTTTAATAAACCTGTTACTTCTTCTAATCCATCTTTAAGAGAATCATTTCCAGAACCTAGTAATTCTTCGGTTCCATTACCACCAAAGTAATCATACATGCCTACTGACCAGTTAACTGGGTAGTACTCATCTGTTGGGTCATAATCTACAGTAATATAGGCATCATTATCTGGATCACCCTTGAATATTCTATATCTAAAACCCCCTTCTACATCTCTTGACTTCTTATATCCAAGTTTGAGGGCTAGTGTATCTACTTTAGCATAGAAGGATTTTGGATCCATGAGTTTGCGCCTGCCTTCTGTTACATCGGTTTCAGATACTTCTTCAACCATTTGAGCATTTTCGCCCATACCATAGGCTTCGTCTAAACCTTGTTTATAGCCTTCATAATATTGTTTGGCTTCTTCCATGTCTGCGTAATGTTTTACGCGAGATGGTTGTTCTCTCAATCCATGAGACATACCCTCATGGTAAGCTGCTGTATGTTTGTTATTCATAGATTCTATTACCTTTTGTGAACGGCCGGCTCCTAAGCCTGCGCCAAAATCTGCTCCTGATTTAGGAATGTCTGCTTCGTTAGTCTTCTTTTTCTTTTCTGGAAGACCTTTGTGTTTAGTTTTTGCGAAATCTTTTACATCGCCTTTCTTCATTGACTTAGCGACATCTGCTACTTCTTTACTTGCTGGCTTCTCGCCTTTCTGTGCAGCATGTACCATGCCCATGAATTTCTGTTGTTTTTTGCTTACTGCTTTTTCATTTATTTGATATGATTCGTTAATATCTTCTGCTCGGTCTCTAGCCGCTTCTTCTGCTGCTTCGCGGTCTTGTTTTACTTGTTCGACAGGTACGCCTAGATAATCTGCTAAGTCTTCATCAGACATGTCGCTGATAGGCAAATCACCAGAAGATTCTTCTAATCCCGTGCCTTCTATCATTTGATCTATTTTTCCGATAACGGCTGATGCTAGTGAGCCATCATTTTCTTCATCACCTTCGGCTTCACCTAATCCATCACCTGCTAATGACATTTCACCCTTGCCGATAGCCGACTTAATAGTTGCTGCTAGAGTGGGATTAGTAACGGTGCCTAAAGTTCTATCACCTTGTTTGATAACTTGTGTATTCTGTTTAGCCGGAACTAATTGAATTTGCTCTGCTTCTTTTAAGACTTTTTTACTTTCAGATATATCGTCAAAAGTCTCTAATAATCTTTTTATATCCATTATCTACCTGCTCCTGTTTTTGGCTTAGCCGGGCGTTTAACATCGGACATAGGACTCTTGTTGTTTCCGCTCTTAGCCCATTCTTCTGGTTTGAATGGATCGAAAGCATCAGGTGTTTTCTTACCTGCATATGGTATGTCTATCTCTGATTCTTCTGCATAATCTTTCACGCTGTTTAGATAAGATTTGCTGTACGCCTTGCTTGCTTCTTTGTTACCTTCTCTATAGGGTTTTTCTAAAACTGGACTATCATCAACTTGATTTTGAAATTGTTCTGCTTCGTCGTCCATGCTTTCATCAAATTCTGTAGATGCTAAACGAACTCTGTTAGGATCACATCCCATTAATTCTGCCATTTGCTTTATCATGGGCTCTGTGACAGGATATCTATATTCGCCTTTGATAATAGTAACTGATTGATTCTTCAATCCTGGAAAACCCCAAGGTGATTTTTGTATTGGTGTAGATTTTGGTTCTTCTAATTTCACAGGATCAAACTTTTTAAGATTTTGTTTGAATAGATCGAGGAACTTGCTGTCGCAATCTCCAGCAATCTTTACTGTGATTTTAAAATAGTGTACACTCTCTGCGATATATTGCTTAATACTTCTCATAATTTTTATATCCCGTATATAATATTTATCATTGATCAATCTTTTTTGCTATTCAGAATTTTTAATAATTCATTACGATCTAGTGCTTTACCCTCACCTACAGGTAATGCTTGTATTTCACTATCTTTACTAGATTGTTTTTGATCAAGATTAGCCTTCTTTAATTGTAATTCTATCATCTTTAATTTTTTCTGCACTTTAGCAGTTTTAGCCGTGATAGCATGTCCTAGCATGGTTCCTGCTGCTGCGAATATGTCACTACTATATCTGCTATCCACTTGCATGCCGAGGTCCATTAAATCTTTATAACTACTGGTTGCTAAATCTGCTAAACTGTCAATCTCATTATCTGAACTTTCTAGACCCTTTACCATTGGCAGCGCAGAATCAATCTTTTCTAGATTGTCTAATGTTTCAGTTATGATCTCAGTTGTTTCCTCAGGCAAAGGTGTTTCCTTGAAATCAGGATCAGATGCTAAATTAAAAAGTTCTTCTAATTTTTTAGTAATTTTTCAACCCTCTAACTATTTATTACCCTTTCTACCCTGATAGAAAATGTCATCTTCGGTAATTACTCTAAAAGTGTAGCCAAATCTCTTGCAATATTTTTGTGCGGCATCCCACTTGATATGATTAAGAGCAACTGTTAATTTGTCTTTCTGACTGGCTACTTTACTTTCTATTAGTGTTTGTTTCTTAGGTTTTATCTCTATCACTTCTGCTAATAGTTTACCCATTTTATCTTTGTAAACAACAAAGAAATCTGGCACATAGATAGTTTGTTTATTTGAGAACGGATTTTTATAAGGTATGTTAATAGATTCGCTAGCCCAGTAAATAATGCTATCGTTATTATCACAAAAATTCATGAATGTTAATTCCCAGCCTGAACGATATTTAGGAACATTTTTTCCTACATACTTACCGGGATTTTTTACTTTATATTTTCCTTGAGCCCAGCGAGCCATGTTATTGCACTACATTCCTTGCGGCTGGTCTATTTGGTTGCGGTACATTGGCGACACCAAATTGAGTTATCTTGCTAGTATAACTGTTTAGATAATAAGCGATAGTTCTGTTCATGTTCATCTTGTTAGAATTAGTTCTTTTTAAATTGTTCAACAAATCTAAAACAGGAGTTCCACTTTGTTGTGCTATCCTGAACAAAATAACAGTAAAGTTAGCCGCTGCATTTTTTGTTTGAGTTACATTAGATAAAAATCCATACACTAAATCAAATTCATTACTGTTTATAACTAGGTCAGTTTCATAAAATTTATCAAAAATTCTAACAGTTTGATCTGTGTTGTTTCTGCTTACTATCTTAGGCATGATTATATTATCCTTTTACTAGATCATCTACTTAACCGCCAAATGGTACATCATTTGGTGCTGTTGATACCCTAGTAGTAGATCCTCCTCCTGATGTTGTAGTAACTTGTGTTCCTGCGGTAGTTTGTGTTGTCGAAGTTAATTCAGTTGTAGTTGTTTCTTGTATCGCGCCCGGAGTAAGTGATCCTGCTTGAAAAGTGCTAGTAGTCATTGTTTGACTTTCAATAGCAAATTGTGTATTTCTAGTAGTAGTAATCGCTTCTCCTGTGAATGCATCTACTAAACCTGTATCAAATTCTGTTTGCTGATCAAAAACATAAGTCTCACCGGTATCGAATGGGGCGGACAATGCAGCCTGTACTCCGTCTACAAATCCATCTACAAATCCATCTACAAATGAACCAAATATGTTGTTTGATCCTCCGCCTAATAAACCATCGCCTCTGGGTGCTAAATTGAATGGGTTCGTGCCTCCACCTGTTCCTGCTAGTGGGCTGGTATCTTTATCATAGAAGCCATCTTCTCCGAAACCCGGTGCATATAAGCCAGGATTACTACCTAAGATAGATCCTTCACGATATCCTACGGCTTCATATTCAACAGTACAAGTGTTTTGCATTGTTCCACCACCCTCAGCATAGTTATATGTATCGTGAGCGAAATCCTTGACTATAGGATTAACTAAGATATATGCTATATAGTTCTTTTGGTGGAACCCAAAAATTTGTATAGATTTAAAGAATGGTACTTTGCTGTCATAACCACTGGGAGGCTCACCTTGATATCCCCAATTTGGTAAATCATTAGATAAATTGGTGTCGTAAATGTTTCTACGGTTTAAACCTGCAGGGAAAGCAGATGCTACCCCAACATCTCCGTAATAATAACTATAATAAGCATGGAATAAACTAGTAGCCCTATGACTGTTATCATCTAGAAAAGTAATGCTAACGGGATTATATTTGATTTTAGTTTGTACTATTCTTTTTCTATTATATTGATTTAGAGTTTCTGTATCGAAAGAATAACTAGGAAGTTTTATATCTTTAACTAATACGCCTAAATTAGGTTGATCAGTATTCCATGCTGCTGTGTTTATCTCAAAATATGTATGAAATAAGAACTTGAGTTTAGGGGCATACTCATAGTTGTTGGAACGGAACGCTAGAGCTGCGTGTTGATAATCTTTCAACCCCACCTCTAGCGGACCGCCTATTGCATTCAGGATAGACTGGTATATACCCGCCATACTATCCTACGACCTTTAATCGCCGATACCGGTAGCAATATCTCCAAATGTACGACCAACTGCTGTACCAATTCCAGAACCAAGTGGTGCTTGAATTGCGTTGTCGTAACGTACTGTTAGACCGATCTGTACTACTTCACTAGTACCATAGTTCAAGTTGTTGTAATTGACGCCCTGTAAGAAGCATCCATATAGTTCCCATGCTTCTAATACTGCTGGAGCAGATGCTCCGTTACCGCCGTCTAGAACTTCGATGTTTAGTTGGAACTTGTAGTCTTGACCTGAAACAGCAGATGCTTGTTCTACGAAGTCTAGTTGCTTCTGTAGTTGCTCACCAACTGCTCTTGCTACAGTACCTGAAGCGTCATCACGGACGTTAACTGTCATAGTATTCCAAGTGTGCTTACCTGCTAGATATATAGTTGAGTTGTACACTGGAACTGTTATTTCTGCGAAAGATACGTTTGGTCTTGATACGTCTATTACTTGCTTTGTCAAATTTAGGCCAGAACCAGCGTCTGCACCAAAGTTTATGAATAAAACTCTGAAGCGGAACTGTAGTTTTGGCATGAGTAGACCCTGGTTGCCGCCAGCGACATCAGTTGCTACTGCCATATTAAACAATGATTGTGAGGCTGTTGCCATTTTAAATTTCTCCTAATCTTTTATATTTATCACCCGTTAGAGTGCCCCTCGCGAGGCACTCTTTTTATATCATCAAATTAACGCTGATTCAACTCTCCTGTGTTCAAGATACGAACTGGTATGTAGATGAATTCAGCAGCCTTGACTGGCTCTACTGCTACGTCTACCCACAATTCGTTACGATCTATTCTTGCTGGAGTGTTGTTTGATTCATCGCAAACAACTAGGTAATCATAGATACCTCTCTTAGCAACTAGATCAACCATTAGAGTCTCAACTACAGCAGCAATCTGCTGTCTAGTTAGAGCATCATTTGGTTCGAACACGAATGGTCTTGCTGCTAGAGTTAACTGCCTACGCATGTAAGCAACTAGTCTTGCAACGTTAGTACGATCTAGCGCACTCTGCGAATTGAAACTAGTCTTGTTACCATAGTTCAATAGACCATTTCCAGTGAAGAACACTAGAGGATTGATGAAGTTTGTATAGAGAACATCTCTAATACCAACTCTAGTTCTAATTGTCTGGAACTCACCTGTCTCGGCATCAATGTAACCAATGTTTGTAGCATTGTCGATAATACCGCGACGAGTACCTGCTGCCGCTAACCAAGGATAAGCAACAGTATCATTACGCAAGAATGTGCGTAGCATCATATGTGATGCTGGTACTGCTACTAAATTACCTGATAAGTCAGATGCTAAACCGCTTGGATAGAAGATACCTAGATAAGTGTTTCTAGTTACACAACCATCTTCACCAGTTGAAGCTGCTCCTGCTTGGTTAGTTGCCCAGTTCTGAAGATCAGTTGCCTGATCAGTCAACCTGAATGGAGTATCACCAAGTATGTATGCAGTCTCGCCCCTATCTGAGTTGAGAACAACCATATTTGGCTGTAGTTCAGGGTATGCTGGTGCTGCCATTAAGTTGAAGAAGTTATCTTCATCTCTTATAGCAACGTTAGTTTCAACTGCTGCGCGTAGAGCCTGTACAACAACTGCTCTTTGTGCTTTGCGTCCCATGAATGGACTGCCATCAAAGTTTAGACCAGATACTGTTACCCATGCATCGCGTTGTGCTGGAATAGTTGAATCTGGGAAACGACTTATATTGAAGTAGTTTCTGTTGTATTGTTTTACGTTATAACCTGAACGTCTCATGTTGAATAGCAACATGCCAGTTGGATACAAACTTGGATCTGGACGATCTAGATCAACATAGTCGCTAGTTAATAGTGATCTGATTGTTGGAATAGGATCGTCTGCAGGGTTAGTTGTTCCGTTTGGTGCCCAACGTGCATCAGCAAATAGAACACCTGTTGGATTTGTTTGATCGCTGTTATCTAGAAGGATCCAAGCATCACCGTCGTCAGTTGCTTGCCAACGATAGATTTTAGGATAATTTTCTAGATCGTCTGTGCTGATCCACAAGTCACCGTATACTAATGGTGTGCCGTCTGACTGTAGAGAAGGCTCACTAGCACTTATTAATGGTCCGTTAGGATCAGTAGCGTTAGTGCCTGAAGATGCTGGGAATCCATTATCGTCATAATTGACGTTTCTGTAACCCTTCCATACGCTGTTAACGTTAACCATGATGTCAACTTCATCAACAACGCTATAGAACCAGTTAGTGCCATCTGCTGGACTGTCTACTGGTGCACCCTCGTTTGACTCATAAGCAAAACGTCTCCAGTTACTTAATTGTTTATTATAAACTATTGCTGGGCCAGCACTTCCGGAATTTACAGTCCACGAAGTAACATCGCCGCTACCGCCTACTGAAGTAACTAATATTTCTAAGTCATTATCTGGAGATACACCGCCCAATTCATAGCCTTTTACGGTTATTACATCTCCTACAACATAATCAGCACCACCATTTAGTATGGTCCAAGAAGCATATGACTGATTTACTGATACTTGCGTAACGAAATCTCTGCCAGTTCCGCCATTTGGATGTTCAGGTGCATAAATTTTATTATCCTGTGTTTTTGGATCTAGGAAAGTTCCATATTTTACACCATCAGTAACACCATATTCAAATCCTGCTTGTCCGGCGACGCCAGAGATTTTTCCTAACAACATAGCGAATGCTGTACCGTCTCCTGTGCCTACGCCTGTAGCAACGAAGTCTAACGATACTGCTGTGCCAGTAGTGCCAGTTGGGATTTCTGCTTTAGCTTCAATTACATCACCTACATTATAAGTAACTGCGGTAGTGGCTGCTACTATGTTCCAGTCAGTATCTCCTAAATCAGAAATCACAACATGTGTATCAACTATTGCACCGTCATTTGCTGCATATGCTGTAGCACCCACTGTTGTCCAATCAGTAGTTGTTCCATAGTTGTTGATTCTATATGTTATAGATGATTCTAGTGCTGTAACATCTACTTCTGGATTAGTCTTCCAAGTATCATCAATATAAATTTCGCCACCTTCAGTATGAGTTAACTGTATAGCACCACTTGAAGTTACTTCTGCGATTGTATTAACAATTGCTGCTGCACCCCAAGCAGTTACGAAATCATTAGGATCATCACCTTCGTCGATAGTTACTGTATAAGGTCCTGCTAATGTTTGACTACCTGGTGATGAGATCCAAACATTTAAAGTAACACTAGTTCCACCTGACAATGCGATGGTAAAATCTTCTCTATTTCCTAGAATGATTGTTTCACCCTCTGCATATCTTTTCCATAAATACACAGGAGACCAAGGAGCAGTTGAATTATAAGTATATTGACCATATACTGTATCAACAGGTATATCCTGTCCACCTGAAGTATCTAGTCTTAGAGTTGCTAGATGATCTGCTGTTGCTAACAGAACATTTTTAGGTAACCAAGACTGAGCGCGATTATTCCAAACACTCAACTGAGGATTTAAACCATTGCCTGCAGAACCAACTTTCATCCATACAGAACCAGAAGGTCTTGGATAAGCCTGACTTGCTTGCCATAGTGGTTGCTGTGCAGAAGTTCCCCATATTGCTAGTGGTGGATGATAATCACCTGCTTCAATACCTAATTCAGTTAATAGATCAGGGTCACCTGAAACAGTCATCGTGATTACTTCTCCGTCCGTATAATTTTTAGGAAAACTAGTGAAAATTCTTAAAGCACTAGAAGTAGATACATCAGCAACCACGTACTCAAAACCTTCTGCATTAATAGCAGAAGAAAAAGCAAATACGTTGTTATCTGGAGAGGTTGCTACTGTAGCGGTAAGTTCTCCCAAATCACCTCCTACGTTTGAACTGAAAGAAAGTGTTAGTGAATCACCTATAGTTAAATTTCCTGCAACTGATGATCCTACTAGGGTAGGAACCGAAGCTTCCCAATCTTGAGTACCAACTGCTTTCCAATCATTATAAACATCCTTATAGTATATTTGACTATAAGAAGTAGGTACATCGGTAATTGCTGGCTGTGTTGCTATTACTGCGTAGTCGCCTACACTGCCTAAATAACCAGCTGGTAGATTTCCGTCTAGCAGGGCAGAGTCAGTAATAACTATAGGATCTTTCTGTACGAATTGCCCAGTAGTAGCGTTCCATTCAAAAATACCCCATTGAGTATTTGTAGTATCTAACCAGTAAGTATTGTTGTCAGGTGCTCCTGTTGGGCGACCTGTTGAACCAACTAGACCGGCTAAGTCGATATCTGCTCTCAAGCAAAATACTTGATTGCTGATTCCAAGTGCTGAATAAGCGGCTAACAAGCCGTATTCATTTAATTCATATCCCTGTACGGGTGTGCCATCTGTGCCTGTATAGAAGAATGGATTGCCATATAAACTGACAAGATCCCTCTGGCTAGTAACTCTAAAGAGTTTGTTAGCATTTGCTTTAGTAGTAGCCTGTGCTACAGATGTGCCGCCTGGTGCCGCTTTGTCTTGAGCAGTTGCTAAGATAACTAGCGGAACTGAACTTGTTTGCGCAGGAAGATACTGAGATTCGTCAGTAATTGTAACTTCTACGCCTGGTGATGTTAATGCCATAGTTTTGTTTCCTTATGTAATATTTTGAGGTTTACAACCTGTTAGTACAATATTATTTATTAAATATTTTAAAAAAAGTCGGTTTGTCAGACCTTCGAAGGTAGAATGATATAAATATGTACATGAAATCTGAAAGACCCTTTTGCAAAGACTGTAATCAACGACCACGGGCTATAAACTATAGAAAGAACGGTATAACTCACTATAGAAGTATATGTGATGAATGTGGTAAAAAGAAACCTAAAAAGAAGTCAAAAATATCCAACTGGGAGAAAGCAGGATACAAGAAAAAACAAGTTTGCGACAACTGCGGATTTAAGAGTTTGTATCAAACACAAATGACAGTTTTTCACATAGACGGCGACTTGAGAAACGTCAACTATGTAAATCTGAGGACTGTTTGTTTGAACTGCGTAGAAATAATCAAAAGAAAAGAAATTAACTGGAAACGGGGAGATTTACAGATTGACTATTGAATCTAATTTACTATAAAGATCGACCAAACTACCGTTGTTTTTGATAACGTGGTCATATTGTAGACCTACGCTACTATATTCACTAGCATGAATTTTATAAAAATTAAGCAGGGCTAAAGCATCTTTCTTTTCTTCAGTAGTAGAATCAGCATCATTATACTTCTTAGCATAATCATACCATTCAGGAGGATCACCCCTTTCTACCCTGACAATAATACCCCCTATGTTTTTTATTGAGTAAATCTCATTAGCGAAACGACAATCACTAATCACTATATGATCAGAAATATTCCTTAGTTTACTTTCGATAGATGCTACCCATATGTCATCATGAAAGCAACGTCTACCCACTTCAGTACCCCATTGTTGCAATACCCATCTGGGAGATAGTTGCGGAATTTCAAGCCTTTGTGACCACCATTCGTCAACTTGTTCTCGCCATTCTCTACTGGCTCTAGTGGTACCTTCTAGCATTTCCCTATCCCAATTAAAAATAGATGCTACCGCGTCTTTCAGAGGAGCAGCATAACTCATCTTTTTAAAGTTGTAATACTGGATAAGGTAATCTGCTATAGTATCTTTACCACTTCCTATAGCACCTGTAATTCCTATAATCATAATAATAGTATATATGAAAATAATAATAAATTCTAGTTACTTGGATTTGTTATGAAGGAAACGTCGTACCAATTCAAAAAATAATAACAAACTTTCCTCATATCGTGTTTTCCTAAAGGAGGACATTTTTCAGTTATTCTCTTCCATTCTTGCTTAGAAAGATTTTTCAAATGATTATAATTATATTCAGTATCTAATGCAATCTGTTCTTTGTATTTCTCTATATTATTTAAAAAACTTGTCGTCCTAGAATATGTAACTTCTGTATATTTTTTCATATTGGCCCATCTTTGATTATCATCATTTATTGATTCTACAGGCAAGTTTAACAATTTTGGATGATCTGTATAATCTAAAAAAGTTTTAAATTTCATTCTTCTCAAATCACGATATATTTGATCATATTCAGAATAAGCGACAAAGGGTTTTTTAGTTTTTATAGGTTTCCAAATTTTCTCACTTAAAGGATAATTATCATTATGTCTCCACTTAGTGGGTATGGGATTACAAAAATACGAATCAGTTTGAATCACTAGTCCATAATCATTCCAATCTTTGGGTAATCCATCTAAATATTCTATACCAGACAAACTGTAAAATGCATCTTTGAGTTTTCTGTAAAACTTATGCTTAAAATCATTTAAACTAAATTCACCATAGTAATGTTCAATGTAATTGATCGTATCTCTAGAAGTTTCGATATTAATTAATTCTTCCATTGAGTATTCTAAGCAATTAATATTATTTTTTATGAATTCAAACAATAATTCTGCTTTTCTTCTCTGTGACTTAGTTGAACTATTAAACAAATTTCCCACTAACCAATTTGCTTTGTTGATATTTCTACTATTGGTCCAATCAATGATTGGCATATTTTTATTCTCTGTAGTAGATGCTAACATGTACAAAGGAAAATATATAGGTATTATTTCTATGTCAGTTTTTAAGTTTGGTCTGATTTTATCCATATCAAAATATGCAGTTTGATATAATACATAAATATTTTTTAAATTTGGAAACATGAAACGTATTTTGTTAGATATTAATCCAACTAAATCGGTATAGTCATCATACACATTCGACACTTCTAAAAGATGTAGGTTTACAATTAAATTGTTTATTGATCTAATATTATATTTTATATCTGGCCATGGATTTAAAACAGAATGTGAATGTTTCTCATCTGTAAGATATCTCTCAACAAGAGAATAACTATCATTTGGATATAAATTTAATAGCCAAGTATCTTTAGTAAAGATATGACTAGTCAAACCGGGATCCACAATCAACCGCCTTCTTTGTTAATCATCAAAGATGAGTTTTGTCCCTTTTCTAATGCTTCTTCTGCGATCTTTTCTGCTTCTTCCCATTTCTCTTGAGACAAGCAAACTTTTCTAGGTATCCTAGAACCAACTTGCGGTATAGTCTTACAAACAAACTTCTTTACAGTAGTTTCTTCTTGAACAACTGCTGGTTCTTCTGCTATTGCTATAGTGGAAAATAATAAAAATAAAATTAAAAGTCTCATAATCATCCTTGTACCCACGTAAGTGGTTGACTGTAGTCCATGAAGCGTTTTAAATCTTCTAACAAACGTTCTTGCTCTGCTTTGGCTTCGCTCTTCATAGCAGCACCGTTCATGGATGTTCCTCCACTTGGTCCTGCTATAGAAGCAAATTTCTCGCGGGCTTCACCGATAATCTGTTTCACTACGGCCATTGTAAAATCTGTTAACCATACACCAGCGCCCGGATCTTGGATAAGAACTGCTTCTGGTCTTTGAATGTCTGCCCATATTAAAACACGCTCGCCTGTGCCTTTGAAGTCTCTAGTGATACGTAATACTTTAGTCACAGGATCAAATGTATAAGTGAGATATCCACCAAACATTCTTGCTGCTAATTCTACATAGCCTGCGTAAAAGTCATATGTTGCTAAACCACCTGTGTAGTTATAGTTTAGCAAATAAGTATTCAATATCGCACTTGAGAAAGGATCGAATGAAGTAGATGAAGGACCTGTTTCTAGTCCTACTGTTCTACGAAACAAAGCCCTGACATTGATAAATTCTTGGGGCAAAGTATACGTGTCTACATTTTTTTCTACAGTTAATAACGTATACGATTCTTGTACCGCGTTTTCTGCTCTTTGTCTATACATTCTTAAAGCATACTTATATGCTTGTTCATAGTGTTCAGGATCTAGTTCTAGGTCTATTATTCCATCACCTAGCCTATACCTTATATTATCAAACATTTCTTGTTTGAGTTGTTCTAAATTATAGTTAGTTGGTGTTGATAGGGCATTTGTAGACATAATAGTTCTCGGTTATAAACTATTTATCTTATTCTAGCATGGTCCACACGCATTACAAAGTGTTTAAAATTTGGTTTTTTGAATATAACGTTTAAGCAATAATCTCTTTCTTTCAAGAAATCGTGATGTCTATCTCTGTAGGATTTATCACTCCAACTCATTGTTTCTTTCCAATCAAATCCAAATACACTTACTTCTTTTACCCGAGTATCATTGGCTAAAAAATACAAGATAAAAAATCCAGTACTAGGGGTTTTGATATCTACAGTTTCTTTAACCATCTTGGTATATTTGGCGGGTAGTACACAATCAGCATCATATTCATATCTTCTAGATTTTACCGGGCCAACCATGAACCGTTTTCCTTTATATCCAACTTTGTTCATGTATTCTGTATAATCATCAATATTCCACATTGCCCATACATCGGTGCGTCTACCATGTATATGTGCGGTGCGAGTGTCCGTATGTACCATAGGGGCTTTATTCATACGCACTACTAAATCGTGAGAATCTATTTCTTTACCGTATTCGTGGTTGAACAAACTCATACTGTTACCCACGACAGCAACTGTTTTATCGTCGAACCAATCTATCATTTAGATATTTATATGGTTGTTTACAGATCACCCTTCTTTCTGTTCTCGCTATAGTATACGTCAAACTCACCACCAGGATATCTAGCCATCAATTTATTAACGTTTTCTGCGATTACGTCATCTGGGTCTAGATTTAAAGCCCTGCAGGCATTGACCCAGTACCATATAATGTCGCCAAGTTCTCTCTTCATATGAAAGACAGATTCTTTGTCTAGGGGCTTTCCTTGAAAAATAATCTTTTTCACTATCTCTTGAAATTCACCCGTTTCGCTTCCTAGACCAATAGCCCCACACATCAAGAGAGGTACATTAAAATTCTCATCCTTAGATATTTTACTATCTTCTAAATGGTCTATCCTGCTTTGAAAATTTATAATATCTTGGCTAGCAGAACTAGTAACTCTTTCTACAAACTCTTGATATTTCTCTAGGTCAATTTTCTTCTTCATATAAACTCCTTATCATTTCTTTCCTGCCCTCTTCACCTAAAAGAGCATCAAACAAGTTTTTAGTTCGTTGAAGCATAGCACAAGCCAGCATAAGTCTATCATTGTCGCTATTGCAAGACACAATTGCTGCATCAATAAAAGTCATTAGCGTTTCCATCCTCTTCAAGATAGGATCTATATCGCTCATTAGAATGCCCTCAATATAATCATGTTAGGGTTGAATCTACCCTTAGGGGTAGTAGATACAGCCTTGATCTCTTTAAAGAACTTACGTGCTGCTGGCTTACTTCCCATGATCTGCTTGATTTGTTCAGCAGGCTTACGCAGAGTTTTTACTTCAGAATCCTTAGTACAAAATCCTAGAACAGTATTACCCTTGACGATCAGTTCCTTAGTATATTCATCTGCTACGTAATGATACATCTTACGCTTGGCAGTGTCATATACCCACGCTTCGCTAGCACCATGAAGTTTAGTAGGTGGTATGCTAACTAAATCAAGTTTAGCAGCGGTATCCTTGAATGCCCTCATATACTTTAGTTTCGCTACACGCTTTTCTACAGGCACTGCCTTCCTGATACGAGGCTTGCGACCTGCCTTCTTTAGAGTGATGTAACTATTAAGGTCGCTAAGAGTCTTTTCAATGTAACTGATTATGTTCTTAATTTGAGTCTTAGTGAACCTGCTGTATCCCTCATTTAATTGATCGTCTTCACCAGACAATACTTCTTTATATTCATCTAAACGTTGCTGCCAAGGAGCAGAGACAACAGAGACATGCTGTGGCAAAATGTTTTTGTTTTGTAGTTCACCAATTACCTTAGTATCAAAGTCTTTCTTAGCACCAGACTTCAAATAATCATCAAAATATCCCTCTAGTTCGCCGCCTGCTTCTAAACTACGTTCAAGCATGATCTCTTGAACGTTGGGGCGATTAGTTTGCACTTCTTCAACTTCTTCTTTATGTTCTGCCTTGATTGTAGAGATGAGTCTAGCGATCTCAATATCTAGGGCTTGTGCGCCCGCAGTTTCATCGCTCAAGCCGCGTAGCCTGCAACGTGCTAGCCAGCCATATGTAGGTTTGAAGTCACCATCAGCGACCTTTTTAAACAACTTTAGTTCTTTGTTTTTCCCATGCGCTTCTAGATACTCTACGACAAACTCTCTTGCAGCCTTCTTGTCATAGAATTTACTGTACCAATTAAATGCAATTGCTAACGCCCATTTCTCATTTTTAGGGTTAGGGTCATCTGCGAAATTGGGTTCTGTCCCAAAATACTTAGCGTCAATGTCGCGGGGACGCAACTCTTTCACTTCAAATTTTTGCTTAGTTTTGGGCATAGTGTACTCCAGAATTTAGAAGATTGTTTATTTTATAATAATAATTTGTATAAGTCAAGTCAGTTATTTAACTGATAAATACAATATGCCCAAATTATCCTTATATCGTGATACTAAGAAAAATGATTACCGATTCATAGACCGAACTATACATGAAATGTTTACTGTGGGTGGTACGGATCTATATATTCACAAATATCTAGGTCCCACCAATCAGGGAACATCAGTAGATGCTACCCAACCACAATATGATCAGTTAGATCCAACTAACATACAAGATTTACTTTTCTTAGAGAACCGAGACAGAACTTACGATACAAGTATATACAGATTACGCGGACATTATAGTGTACAAAATTTAGACTTTGACTTGTCACAATTTGGTTTGTTTTTAACTAGTGATATCATATTCATTACTGTTCATTATAACGACATGATTGATATAATGGGTAGAAAATTAATGGTGGGCGACGTTATAGAACTGCCTCACTTAATGGATTATGATCCATTAGGTGACACTAACAATCAAGCACTAAAACGTTTCTATCAAATTACAGATGCTAATTATGCCAGTGAAGGATTCTCTGTTACTTGGTATCCGCATATGTGGCGTATCAAGTGCGAACCACTCGTTAATAGTCAAGAATTCTCACAAATACTTACCGAGCCTGTAGACAAAGACAATTATCTAGGTATATGGGATCCTACTAGGATATATCCTGCAGGATATGTAATCACGTTTGGTGATAAAAACTATCTGTCCTTGCAAGAAGTACCAGCCGGAGTAACACCACCTAATGCTACATATTGGGAATTACAAACAGGTGATCAACTTACTGACATCATTAGCACTTATAATAAAAACTT
>Ga0208644_1001645_pt1 | contig 18488 bp, 15 predicted proteins | sample VirMetDEL_Nov_18_FD_184517 | JGI IMG/M metagenome (GOLD analysis project Ga0208644, IMG submission 184517) | Aqueous microbial communities from the Delaware River and Bay under freshwater to marine salinity gradient to study organic matter... | ecosystem: Environmental > Aquatic > Marine >... | reverse complement strand
GACTATTTCGGGCTTTCAATGCCCGCTCGACATTCATCCAAATCAGGGTTACCCCTGTACCAAGTGTCAGAATGGTTGTCATATGTACCTCAAGAACGGCATAACTCCACCCCAATCCAAACACGTTTAGCAAGTTCTCTTTGCACAACATCACTCAACGAAGTTGTGGACTAATCCTACTGATTATGTAAACCCTGTCCGATTAATGACCGGGATGCCACATATGGTTTATGGCTTCAATCACTTCGTTCAACTTGGCAATTACGTCTGCTAAAGTCGCCGTAGTCGGCAACTCTTCGAGTGGATCTTCTGAAATATGCATCAGTCAACAAGGTAAACATTGAAATTGCCGAAAATGTAGGCGGTAGTGGCAAGCGTTGTGCCGCCACGATGCTCCCACATTGGGAGCAGGGTGTCCTCGGTAACTACCGAATTGGTGGTGAAACTCCCACTATAAATTGCGACCGTGCTTGTCGATGTTGTGGTTACATCAGCCGACTGCCCGCGCAACGTCCAGGTGATATTGCTGGTGGTCCCATTGGATGGCAAATCAGCACCCCACAAAGACATACCGATATTAGCCCCCGACCCCATATTCTGCATTCTAAACATAAAGTCCACCCGCACTTTTTTGTTATTAGTGGGTATCTGCATTCCGAAAGACTGATGGTAATACGCCGCCATTGAACCGCTTGTGGAATCGACCACCTCCGTCCCGGTATAGGTGAGGATCGTGCTATCCGATGGTTCCGTAGTGTGGCTATACCAATTGAATGGACCATACGAACTTAAACCCGTCATCACCCGTTCGTTGCTGTCCGTCGAACTCCATTGCCATCTGCCTGAAATGGTGGTAAGAGGTATCGGTGGAGGCGTGACAAAGGACAAATTGCCGCTACCATCGGTCTGTATGGTTTGACCGCTTGATCCGTCTGCGGTTGGCAGGAAGTAAGAGTTAGCAACCTTGGTCTTGCCGTTGTTGGCATTGATGGCAAACACCTCATTGCCTGAACCATCCAGGAACTCAAAACGAGCCGAAGTCAGGTTGAAGAACAGTCCGTAGTTTGTAGCCGCCGACCCAGTGTGATATCGGAACACATATACGTTGCCCGTCACAAGCAACTCGGCACTATTGGTGAACATATCCAAATCCGCACCAAGCTGGGGAGTGGTGTCGTCAACTATGTCAGTTAGACCACTACTAATCGTCGAGAAGGACAAGTTGCCGGAGCCGTCCGTCACGAGAGCCTGTCCGGAAGTTCCGTCCGAGGTAGGATAGTTCAGGCTACTTGCGACAAGTGTTCCTATCGTACCCGTACCCGTAGTCGTAAATCCTGCCGCAGTTATAGATCCTGTCGAAAACACCGTGCCGAAAAGACCAATGAGTGAAGAAGAAGTAATGGATACATTACTACTGCACGTCAAAGTAAATGTGGTAAGACTATCGCTGAAACTGTCAGATGACGTACTCGAATCCAACGTCCCCAAACTGAGGTCACCCCTTGCGCCAACGTGTGTAAACTTGCTCGCCTCCGCAAGCCAATTTGTGAAAACATTGGTAGCGTTGGACCCCTGTGAAATTGAGGTGGCTGTAATGCATTGGTAGATACCTGCATTGTTGTTGTATGTAAATGACAACAAATCGCCAACCGCAAAAGACACACTACCACTACCAATCAGGAAACCGCCAGTGCCAGCCGCGTCCAATCCAATGCCGTGGTAAAGCGGAGGTCTGTCGTCTAAGTCGTCGTGGCTTATCCCTGCCGTAGGAACGTCGAAGTTGACTGTAGCATCTCCAGCAGTTGTACCTCCGGTAATTCGGAGTGCAGTAGTAGAAGTCTCCGTACCGGAAGATCCCGTCTCGACTGATGCAGAAATCAGGTTGGCATTGACAACTACACTACTTTCAGTTGTGCTATTGGTATCGGAATACAGACCCTTTCCTGTTCCTGCCGTACTCCCCTTGATGACATCGGTTACTGCATCAAGAGTTGTACTGAGATTGGCGATGTCAGTTTCGTTCGTTCCAATCTGCACCGATTGTGCCTGAGTGACAAACTGTTTTGTGCTTGTTTGCAGGATAGAATTTGCCGCAATTGCATCTTGGTTCGTTGCAATCTGCGAGATGTTATTTGCCTGATCGAGGGTGACGTTGTCAGTCACTCGCTCGATGTCAGTCACGCGTTGTTGAAGCGTAGCAAGCGTAGTAGTGGATACAGCTCCGCTCACCTCGCTCACATCAAGCGGATCGGAACCTGATGCTACTGTAAAGTCGGTGATATCGCCATTGGCGTTGATGGTAATAGCCAGAAGCTTATTAATCTGCTCTTGGGTCAACCCTGCACCGCCACCGACCTTGGACACTTTCGTTGTTGCGAAGTCACCTGGCAACGAGCCTTTCGGCCCTTTCGGCCCAATCAAGGTGTCAAAAGCCTCCGTGCTATTGTCGGTGGTCATATTGGTCAGAACCCGATCGACCTCATATGCTTGGAAAGACATAACACCCTGCATCAAGTTGTGCTGGCAGGACTGCACTTGCACAACAGGCTCGGAGTCACCCTCTTCCAACTTCACCCGCCTTGTGGGTACAATGAACTCGCTATGGTGATTGCGAGTCAGGATTTCCATCTTGTAGGTGCTGATGGTCTGTTGGCGATTGCTGAAGTGTGACCGAACTACAAGGTCAAGGTTTTTACTGCCCGCGTCGCTAGTTGGAAAAGACTCCAATGACTGACTGAACCAATGGTCTCCATAAGCGGACGCGCGGTTGGCAGTACGATGCCCGTCACCCACAACAAGTGCGCCTAACTCCCCATACATTTCGGCGGGCCGAGTTCCAATCGATGTCTCGCCTACATCATACGTCTCTGCACCCGCAGGGTTAGTATGGCTGGCGAAATACAAAGTGTCTTGGTCATATGACTCGTCACCATTGAAGAGTTGGAAGTCGATGATCTGGCAAGAGAATGGATCGCTATTGTCAGCAGTCGTGCCTACAACAGAACTACCTTGATTGTCATACACAATGACCTCAATGTCGATTTTCACTCCCGTATGCTCCGCGACTGCATCTGGGACAGGAGGAAGCACTATGTCTAATTCTAATGTTCTCTCGTAAGTCCCATTTTGCTCCGAGTTACTAGAATTCATCTGGTTAGGATGATTGTTGTCTCGTTTAGTAAAGAAGCCTACAGGGTACTCGTAAGCATTGTCGTCAGAATCGACATACTCAATCGTGTCGTGCGTCTCTTGAAGGTAGTCAGGGAGCAGTAACGGCAGCTCGAACCTATCGGCACTATTTGTTGTCCATTGAACTTGATCAGTTATCTCAACAGGCAACCAACCTGTGATGTCATTGCCAGAAGGAACGACGTTATTTCCTAGAGCAACGCGTATTGTTCCAAAGTCGCTGTCATTGCTGAAATCACTTGATGACATCAACTGAACAGTCTGCTTCAGGTAATAGTTGCCAACCTTAATTTCAAACCGCAAGACAGGCTGAAGCCCTAGCTTATCATCGTCAGCATCAACCAGCAGATCGTGACCAAAACGCACCTTGCCACGAAGGTTCAATTCTGATTCAGCGGGTACTATAGACTCTGAATTGGTGAGCGGAAATTGGTAGCCGTAGTTGACCTCAAGATTCTCATTTACCGGATTCGGAACAACGGTTCCAGAGGTCGCCCCGGTCACTCCGCATATGTAGCCAATCTTGTTGTGTTTTTGACTAAAGATGAGCGGTGCGCCACCACTACGATGGGTTAAGCTGACGCGTTGCAAGGCAGCAAGCCAAGATCGACTACTTACGATGAGATACTTCTGGTCGTCCTGGTCGTCGGTTAAGTCAACAAGGTTGGGGAATGTCGTCCCGTCTGCCCATCCTGATGGTTGTGAATACGCGCTATATGCGTATGATGAGTCCAAGAGGCTTCGCTTATCCGCTAAGAATTTGCGCTTGCCATTGATGACCAAATCACTCTCCTGCATAAAGGGAGAAGTGACATTGAACATACCATTAGCGTGATAGAAGCTTGCTCCCATCGTCACCATTATGTCGGACAGGATTTGGTAGCAAGTACTGCCGTTGGTTACAATCTTGCTCTTGCGATACCAATCGTCCTCGTAGTCCCGAATCTCGTACCAGATGCGCTGGTCACATCCCGTCTTGTCGAGGATGCTTTTAATCTCGTCGGGATTGGCCGTCTCATCGATGTGGTTCCAATGAAACAAGTCAATCTGTTCGGTGAAGTAGTCGTCTTGATCCCCCCAAAGAGCGTTGTGAGGCAACCTCTTCAGACACCGACCTATTTGCACACGCAATGGTGCAAAGCTGCTTCCCGCAACAGTACTCTCAAGACCATCATTTAGGTAGTCCGCGTCGGTATCCGGATCGAGGTACGGCTGGTCTTTTAGCAGAGCCAGACCGTCAGTAAAAACCATCGAAATCTCAATGGGGTAGCAACTGTAGCTATAGTTGACTGCTTCGTGTACCAACACGCCGCGCCAATAGATGTCCCAATTACTTTCCGTACTTAAGTCCGAACTTGCCCCATTGTGCCTGTAGACCTCTGCACACAATCGATGTTCGGGCAATTGCTTCATTGCCGCAAGCAGACCTTTATGCTCGTCTTCTAAAAGAGCAGTAAACTCCAACTTTGATCCAATCAAAGGTTGGGCTAATTCCTCTGCATTACCGTCCCAAGTTATCGTTGGACTCTCGTGAATGACCTGAAACTCACGCGGCAGATTGGATATGCCATATCCATACATCTGATTGGTTGCGCTAATACCCTCTGCGGCATAATCAACATCCACGATGTCAATGCGGAACGTGTCGTCACTCTGACTATGAAATGTGCTTGTGTATACTACTTGGGTTGCCATCTCAAATGATTCTTTGTTGCATTCTTGCTCCGCGCATACTGCTTAAATGAATGTCTTCTCCGCGAAGCGAGCCATATACTCGGTTATTGCCACCAGCCCCCATCTTCTCCATCATTGACGGCAATTTTTCGAGCGGGATTATTGCCTCCCGACCAGAGCGGTTGTCGCCTACCGTTACGAGTTGCTCACCCACGGCGATACCTCCTTGCGCCATCTTTGGGATGTTACCAATGAAACCACTCAAGATGCCCGCTCCAATGCCTAATGCCGCAAGCTTCGCTATAGGGTCAGGGATTGTCGCACTACTCATCACCGACTTTGCGTACAAGAGGTATAGTTGCGTGATGAGTGCTGAAAGTGCGCTTGTCGAAGCCTCCAGCATAGCCTTACCCGCATCCTCTCCACTTGCCGCAACCTGACCCAAAGCCTTACCAATGTCCATACTTCCTTGAATTATGGCTTCATTGGTTTTGGTCATTACGTCCTTTTGCAGCTTTTCAAGTCGCTCGGCTTCAGTCAACTTTTTAACCTCATCTACCAATAGCGCGTATTCACCGCGTAGTCTGGCGATAGTGCTGGCTTGATCCGAATGCGCGTCAGTCAATGCATCAAGTGCATCTTTGGTCGCCTTCATTCGGTTTTTTGCATCCTCCAATGGGGTGATAGCCCCCTCCTGGATAGCAATCTTTGATGAAGAAAAGCCTTCGTTCATCTTCTTGAAGATCTTGTCAAGATCCTCGCTCTGCGTCAGGGCATCAATTTCGGTTTGCAAATTGCCCATTTCGGCGACGATGTACGCGATCTCATTGCCTACACTCTCACCTTCCGAAGAGGCTGTAATCAATGCGCCCAGAGCAGACTCGAATGCCTTCAACTTCTCCTCTGCAACCTCCTTGCTGCTCATACCCAAGACGGACATACGCACAGCAGTTTCGGAGAGAGCATTGCCAAGATTGGTCAGAGCCTTTTCGCTTGTTGTCGCCTTGACCGAGTAGTCCACCGGGTCAGCCCCAGATTCGACAGGCTGTCCGGCTCCGCTTCCACTACCCGTAATACCTGACAACAAACCAAACAGCCCTTCATCCTGCATAATTTGTTGCAAACGCTGTCCTTGTGCTTCTATGTTGTCTATTTCAGTCTGTACTGCCGCGCTATCGCCCTCAAGGGATTTGACCAAACGATCTGCCGCAGTTGCCGCAGCCGACTTACCGCTACCAGCAAACACAAAGTCATTTTTTACACCCGAAAAAGACTGAGTCCTCTGCATACTGACTTTTGTCTCTGATGCGGCATTTGACCGGGCTGAAGAAAGTTTCCGTGTGACTTCGTCTTGACGAATTAAAGCTTCGACTCGTTGCTGTTCTAGCTTATTGACCTCCGCCATAAACGCTTTTGCGCGTTCCATCTTCAGCATACTCTCAAACATTTGATCGTATGCTGTTTTAAGGTCGCTTATGGTTGTCTTTTCTGCGTCAAGTTCACTGAAGTAATCAGGTTGCAACTCGTTCAACTTGTCGAGAATGTCTTGCTTCTCTTCCAAAGTGCGATTCTCATTCTTGTACGCATCAATGAGAAGTCTGATTTTGGAACTGCCTTCGACCGCGCTTAAGCTGGCTGCTTTATTTGCTTCAGCAAGTCGCTCTGTCAAGCCGACCATCTTCTCGGATCTTCCAATCGCCGCATACAACGCCATACCTAATGCCGCTACACCAGCAATGAGAAGACCCCAAGGTCCGGTTAGGAATGTGATTGCGGCGGCTAACTTGGGGAAGACCAGAGTTAGTGTTGGAAGTATTTGAAGCAACTTCCCTGTCAGAAGCAATAGCGGTCCGGCAGCCGCAACAATTGCACCGAACGCAATAATTGCACCGTGTATGAATGGTGGTAGACTAGCAAAGCCATTAGCCAAGTAAGTCAATGCTCCTGCAACCAGGTTGACCATCGGGAGCAGGGCCTTACCCATTTGAATGCTCACATCTTCCAATGCAGACTTCAGCTTCCTCTGCATTGCAAAAGAAGTGTCATCCATAGTCTCTTGCATAATGGCAAGAGTGCCTGACGACAACCTCATCTGCTTCTCCAACTTGAAGAACTCTTCGCGGTTCTGCTGGAGTACAGGTATGGCGGTGGCCGCTCGAATTCCAAAGCGTTCAATAGCCTCGTTCATCGTCAAGTTGCTATTGATCAACTCGATGAAATTGTCGTGGACATTGCCGCCCTCCTGCGAGAGTTTGGCGAAAATCATACGCAGACGTGTACCCGCGATTGAACCCTTGACACCTGTATTGGCAAGGACACCCATAGCGGCACTCAACTCTTCCATTGAGACCCCGCTAATAGCCGCTTGCGATCCCGCATACTTCATAGTCTCGGCGAAAGACTCGAAGTCCAATGCGGACTTACTAATTGCTACGGCAACGACATCATTGACCTCGCCAACCTTGGATGCGTCTAATCCAAATGTCCGCAAGGCAGCACCAGAGACCTCGGCAGCTCTAGGCAATGCCGCACCTGTCACTTGCGCCAAAGACAAGGTGCTTTCTGTGACCTGAACAATCTCGTCGGCAGTAAATCCGAGTTTGGCAAACTCCTCTGACAACTGACCGACTTCACGGGCGGTGAAGATGGTCGATGCACCGAGACTTTCTGCGTTGCTCTGAAGTTTACCAAACTGCACCCCTGTAGCACCACTAATGGCCGACACACGCGCCATTTGGTACTCAAATTCAGTAGCTGTCTCAGTTATCCGTTGCCCAATTAACGCAAGTGGCAACGACAGATACAGGCTCATATCTTGGCCCGTCTGCGCAAGCTGACGACCCACGTTCTTCATCTTCTTCTCCGTCTCACCCAAAGCCCTTTCGAACTTGGTGCTATCCAGAGAGAGAATGACTGATAGCTTACTTACTTTCTCCGCCATTTTTCAGGTTGGTGAGCCTTGTGGCCCAATCGGCGGCAAGTTCTTTTGTGTCGTCCTCAATAGGGCGAACAAACTTTGCTTTCTTTTTTTCGGTATACGGAAAGAAGTCCGATGCCTTGTAAGGCTTCGGCTTACGTTTTGGGTCACGGTTTAGATTGGCGTGAAGAGCCATAAGGCTGGCAGTATGCCACCAAGCACGTTCATCCGACTCCCGGATCGACCGGGAATATTGTGTGAATTCAAAGAATGTAAGCGACCAAAACTGATTGGGCAACAAGCCGCAGGATAGACCCTGACGGTACAGGTCGTCCCAAGTAACAGGCTTGTCTTGACCGCTTACTTCTTTCCCTGCCCTTGGTCCTCTTCGTCCACCTCCTCCTCACCTTGGTAAACCTTGGTGATGTGTTCGATGTACTTAGGCAGCATTTCGGCATCGTCCAAAATCCGAGCCGTGAAGTACTCGTAGTCTGGTAGTTCGTCGAGCGGCTTCGAGTTGAAGTAGAAGTGGTTCTTGACACCCATATACAGGATGCCGGGAACAGCCGAAATGGGTCGGTGCTGGAGAAGAAGCTGAACTTGCTCAAGTGACAAATCCTCCTTCTCGGCAAGCATCCGGAAGGCGTTCATAGACAGATGGCATTCGAATTTCTTCTTGCCAACCGTGATTTGAAATTTACCGGACAGAGAGTTCATCTACGAGGGTTTCCCCGAAGATACACTAATTACAGTTCGGTGATGTCACGCATCAAGCCAATTCGGTGATGTCACCAATCAACTCAATTGATCCGCTGAAAGTAGCGAAGTCATCTACACTACTACTCAAGTCAAAACTTGTGATGTAGCCTTTCGCGTGATATGCGTTTGCATTGGTGTCCGTACTAGCCCAACAGGCCGTGATTTGACTCTTGGCAAGAAAACTATTGAAGATCTCGTTGAGAGCAATCGTGTCAGCAATCACCGTCCAATCAACAACACCCTCAAAACTCATACTTGCGGTTTGAGTTCCGACATTGAAAGCCCTTGTGGGAGCAAGAGATGGTGCGTCTGATACTGTAGCACCCGTGGCCTTCTTGTAGTTGACCTCAAAGGTGGCATTGTTGATGGAGACACCAGCAGAAGTGCTATAAGCAATTGGAACAAGTGCCGGACTTGCTCCTGATGTTTCAGCCGGATCATTACTTACGGTTCCTGCCGCCGTATCAATGTAGATGCAACAAGTATTTGAATTTACTCCAGCCATTGTCAGAATCCGATTGCAACGGGAAGACCGTCAATTTCAAATGAAGCCGAGAACGTAGCAAAGTCGTCCATTCCGGCAGAGATTTCGAAAGAAGTGCAGTAACCTACCGCACCAAAACCTTTTGTGCCATCACCCCAGGCCATTGAGATCTGGGTCTTGGTGTCACAATAATTGAACAAGATGTTTGTTCCTCCAGACACCAAAGACTCATCAACAATGCCTTCAACGCTCAAAGATCCGCTCGTAGTTCCAACCGCAAAGTCGCGAACTGTCGCACAACTACCACCTTGGATTGAAGTCGTCTCAAACGTAGCATTGCTCAAAGAGATACTACAACTAGTCACACCGTCAATTTCAGTACCTGAAAAAGAAGGAGTGCCGGAGCCGGAGGCTACATATAGTGAGACGCAATTGCCATTAAGTGCTGCCATAGCTTGTTCTTTGGGGCAAGATTAAATAGACATCAAAGGCAGAAGACAAACCAAGTTCGATTAAACACCCATAATGATGTTGAATGACATACCGACGATGTAGAAGTCGTGTATCTCGTGGGAATCAGTCATAATGTCCACGAGGCTACATTGACCAAAGTTGTAGGTTACTCCATCAACAGTAACTGACCCGTCATATTCGGAAAGGGACCGTTTGACCTCCTCGTGAATTTCCCAAGCCTGACTGATTTTCTCTGCGGTGATGTACACCAGCACATTGTAAATCTCCCCGTGTACCGCAAGGTTGTTCCTTTCGAATTGGGTCTCCTCCAGGTCAATCACAATGTATGGTCGCTCATTAGTCTGACGAGCCTTGCATAGGTGAATGGATGACGCGGGTATCAGGTCAGTAAGTGCGTTGTTTTGAATCAAACGTGCGCGAACAATATGAATCATTTCTTGCCCATTTTTTTGGTGAGGTTTTTGAAGATCGTGTTCATCTTCTCCTTGATGCGACCCGGTATGCCTCTGCGCGTAGCTTCCCAAGCTGGCTTGATGTAGGGCTTGGCTTTACTCCCGTGATTGATAGAGGGCAGTATGAGGCGTTTCTTATACCGCTGACTGTAGAACCTGAATGGTCCTTTACCAGCCTTTGGGGTCTTGCGCTTCTTCTTTGTGCCTAACTCGACCAAGTGTGCGTGGTAGGCGCGTTTCTTCTTTGTGCCTCGAATCGTTGGGCCTGTCCGCTTTCCGACTCTCGATCCGATTCCCGTAGCCTTCTGGTCAGTTGTCGTAATGCTGTTAGCCAGAACACCCCTACGCTTAATCTTCTTGGCGTTGGTAATCATCGCCTTCTTGGTCGGCATAAGGGCAAAGGCAAGAACCTTGCCCATCTCCTTCCTGCGTTTCTTTACGGAGAGTCCATATAGCTTCTTAAGGTCTCTTTCAAAATCCTGAAATTGAGACGCGTCAAAGAAGACATTAGGCGCGTACTTACTACTAATTTTGGGCATTAGGTGATAATGCGAGGAGTCCAATTGTCTCTTCGTAGCCCAAGAATTCGAGAATACTCTGAATTGCCAAACTCGTCTACCCTTGTCAACTCGTAGTAATTGTCATTGAATTCGACAATCCAAGTCTCCTTTATTTCGGGTCGGTACTTCTTAATGTAGAACTCGGTTCGCGCTTCAACGACCAGTTGCATACCGTGCTTCTCCTCACCGATTGTAGACCACTCGATGTCCCTGCGTTTGGCAAAACAGGTCAGACGAAGAACGTACCCCTCAACCTCGGTCTCGCCGAAATCATTGATGCTCGTTCTTGGCTCATACAAGAAGATCTTACGGCGGAAGGTACCAATGTTGAGCATTAGGTGAAGACTTGCTTCCTGTACCTGTCAAGCAGGAACTTACTGTTCATTGGGACTTCGAAGATGCGCTCCTTGCCAACGTCCTGACGATTCTCGTAGTAGTGACCGACAATCATCAATGCAGCTTGAAACACAAAGGCTGGGACAGTTTGTGTGTCAGTCTTCCACTCAAGGCGGAACTGATTCAACTCGCTTGCATAACCGAATCCATTCTTCATATGCACACGCATAGGAGTGGTGACATAATCAACTGCATAGTTGGACGCGTCTAAAGCAGTATACGATCCGTCAACAAGTTGGGAAAGTGTAGGGGGCTGATTTCCTGCCCCGCTGACCTTGGCTTCTGCCCCTCTCATATCTACGTTGACGACAGGATACGCATAGTCCCAATATGCGTAGTGCTGTACTGCCGCGCCGAATACGACTCCGCAGTAATCTTCGATGTAGGCAGTCACCGAAGTCAAGATGTCGCCGATGTAACCATCATCGTCATCGAAGTCCACACGAAGGTGCGCCTTGGCATCAGCCAGGACAGGCAATTGCCCGCTGGTCAGAGACCCCGTAGATGTCGGAGCGGCATATCGAACGTGTGGATGCTGATACATCTTGGTGTGGGTTTAGAAAGCCCCGGCCCTGACGGAGGGCATTTGCTTACCGTCAGGAGCCGGGGTTTCTCAATCAGCTATTACGCAACAACAACGTACTTGGCAGAAGCCGCGTGAGCCACATCGCAGTTCGCGTAGTAGTTCATAATCATACGCGTAGTTCCCTCAGCAGCAGCAGTATACGGGTCCACTACCAGATCCGCACCGCCCCAATAACAGCAGTACACATCGTTCATATTCACGAGGAAGAACGGCTGGGCATCAGCATCGTTCGTGATAGATGTGGTTGCCGTCACATTGTACACCTCATTGTAGGCATCGACATTTTCGTCGGTGAGCAACGCAGCCGTGATCTGACTGTGACCGAAAGCCTTGTAGCCCGCAATCGTGCCATCAGCTTGCAACGTGGGGATGCCGCCGTTGGTGACCGCCTGTTGGCTCCGTGCCACCGCCAATTGAGCGTGGCTTCCGAAGAATGCCGCGCTGTTGTTCAGGGCATCAGCGTCTCCCAAATCAGCAATGAGGTTGTTTGCAGACAGGAAGTCGATGCCGGGGATGATTGCGGCGGCAGTCGTGCCACGCTTCACCTTGTTTCCATCAGCAGCCCAAGTGGTGAACGCGTTCAAGTCCATAATACCTCCGGAGTGGCGGCGGAACTGTGCGGCAACAACGGCATCGAAAGTGCCGTTAGCCATAGCCAAGGTCTGATTCGACACATCGATCCGAGACGCGATGCGCTTGGCATCGATGGTCTTGGAACTAATTGGAGAACCTCCAGCGTTTGTTTCAACCTCTGTCTTATTGGCTGTGGCATCGACAGGGAGGCTTGGCAACTTCACAGATCCGGCAACTCCGGTGATGCGATTGCCACCCGCCTGTTCAATGACAGACTCCGGCACAAGACCTGGAATCACATTCTGCTGGGTAGTTCCAACAACACCCGATGCGGTGGACGTGGCGCGATAGGTCAACGCCATAGGAACGAAAATCTGTCCGCGAGGGGTGACTCCCGCAGCAGAGAACTCGGCACGAGCCTCTTGGTGCATCTCTGCCTCACGGCCTTCCAAGCGACCTCCGTTAACGAGTTGGTTGACGGCATCGCGCAGGGAATACTCCTTGGCGTGTTGCTCCATTTCGATTTCATCCGACTTCGAAGCTGCTCCTGCCAAGTTCCGGGCAAGGATCTTTTCAGTCTTCTCCGCAGACTCAATCTTGGAGTCCAAATCGAAAATGGATTCGTTGAGGTCAGCCTGACGGGCTTCCTCTTCTTGGGTGAACTCGCGGTCGTCAGTTTTTGCCGCGTGAACGAGGGTCTCCAACTCGGTAATGAGGGAGGCTCGTTCTTCCTTCAAAGCAATAGAGTGCTTCATTTTTTGGGGGAATTGTGGTGATGAATAGAAAGAAGTGCCTCCGCTTGTTTCCGCTTTGGAGCAAGTGTCGGCGGGGTTTCGTTTTCAGGGGTTGCCTCGATTTCCTTCTCGGCCTCCAATGCGGCGATCATATCGCGCATCTTGACGGAGGTCTGAGGGTAGGCGGGGCTGACTACGGGTGAGATGTCTGCAATCCGTGCAACACGCTTAATCGTGCGACGATAGCTTCCATCTTCCTTCTTCTCGTAGTCATCTTCTCGGACGATGAACCCGAAGCTTGATCCTCGGACATCGCCACGTTTAATGCTTTCAGCCAAGTCTTTGGCATAGGATTGGTTGCCAAGCTTGAAGCTATAGAACAGGCCGTGTTCATCGACCTTTAGTTCCAAAGTGCCTTGACCGTTGTAACTGCGGGCCAAGGGCATATTTTGATCGTGATTGAACAAGGCAACGACATCGTCATTAAGCCTATCGTCGAATGCCCCGTGCTGGACTACCTCTTCGACCGCGCCAATCATCGTGGGTTGCCCAAAGACTGCGGCATACCCTTCTACTGTCCTGCCTTCGTCAGCAAGACGCACTTCAGTATTTTCAGTCACTTCGATGTGACGGCGTTCAATTTCACTCATAGATGGTTCTCTTTGCTCCTCCTCCATAGGTTCGGAATTGCCCTCACCGCCGCCCTTCGGGCCTTCAGTAATACCCGGTCTGGGTTCAGGCTTCGCGATGAAATCTGCATTTGGCCCGGAAGGGTTACTTAGGGGGTCTTGTTGCACACCACCGAAGCCAGGGGCCTTCTGCAAAGTGATGTAGATGGATTCCTCGGTCTCCTGAACCGCCATAACGTGACGCTTCTCGGCATCGTCCTCGGCGGCCCGTTCAGCCTTATTGATTACACCGCTACACCAACTCTTCATACTGGATCCACCCCAAGCTGCGTACATAATGCTACCGCAGATATCCTTTCCCTTATCGTCGGTGAACTTGCCTTGGTTGTAAACACCAGCACGGCTCAAGAAACTGAAAGTCCTTTTGACGACATCCAATGTCAATGGAGAGCCTGAAGATATTTGGGATGCTCTGCGCCAGCCGATAGGAGTTCCACAGGACGTGCCGTTCTTCTCCTTGTGGCGGAGCGCACGGCGGGCGGCCTTACGAGCTGCATCAGGATAATTACTGTACGTCTTCGCCATCTTCTTGGTGGTCGTCCTCAAGTTGTTTCCCTTGAGGCTCTGGAATTACATCATTACTTTTTGATTTCGAGACCAGCATTTCCGCGTAATCTGGCATCGAGTCCAATGGCAATTGGTTAACCTGAACCAGGTTGATCGAACCAGACGGCACGGAATTGCGGTCTTCTAACTCGCGAACCTCGTTAATAGTTAAGCATCCACGACCCAACATAGTTGCATAATAATTAGCGCGGGCTTCCATATCACCTCGCATCAGCGAAATCATACTGAACTTGAAGGTGTGAGACTTACGCTCGACAGGAAGCAATAGTTTCTTCCTCATTTCCTGCTCAATCATACACACCCAAGGATGGATTGTGTGTTTGGCAAAGAAGAGGTCTTGTTGCTCCACATTGGAATACTTCTGGTCACCGACCTGTACCATACTCGATGGGACATTGAAGATCCGGCAGATTTCCTCGACCTGATATTTTCGGGTCTGGAGTGCCTGTGCCGTTTCCGGCGGAATGCCGACGCGCTCGTACTTCAGCCCGGCCTCAAGAATCGCAGTAGCGTGACTACTGTTCATTCCGTGGTACTTGGCATCCCAAGTACTACTTAGTCGGCGATACTGATCTTCGGACAGGGTTTTGTCCGTCATCAGAACCCCGCTCATATTTCCACCACTTCCGAAGAAGCTGCTTCCATACTGCTGGGCGGCATATGCCAATCCGATGTTCTCCATATGCTCCCGAATAGGGCTGATGCCCCGAAAGCACTCAATAGCCAACACGTCCTCGTTGAACAGAGCCTCCTCACTTTCCTTGTACAAGTAGATCCGTCTACCGTTCAATGTCCGCGCTCGAATTTGATCCGGAGGGATGAGGTTTAAACTTGCTGGTCTTCCATCCTGGTCGCGCTCAATCAAGGCGTAGCCACCACCGTGCATAAGCGCATCAGAGATGATGTACTGCCAGAAGTGAAATGGCGTGAAGTATGGATTAGGCTCAATTGCACAAAGGTTGTATGCAGGGTGTTCGGTGTTCGGTGTCTTGCCACCTTCAACCCTCTCGTACAAACCCAAGTCCAAGCTGGCTATTGTACTTGCAATCTTGTTGATGCAAGCGTACACCGCGCCAACCGCCATCGCCCCATCCTCACTCAACGCAACGCCAGAACGCGTATGCGTCCAAGGGTAGATGTTGATTGGGTCATAACTACGCTCCTCTTGCTGCACAGGGCGTACTGCCTCGCGTAACCTTGTAAATAGTCCCTTGCGGTCTTGAGCCATTCGCGGCAAGGATATGGTCAGCCGTTGCTATTGCAACACTACGATGTTCGATTTCTTCTCAAGATCCGGCGCAGGATTGTATGGAAGCTTTGGTAGCAACTATATCGGTTGCGGCCAAATAGACGGAAGTAGTCCTCCTCAACTGACCAATAGGCATCAACATTCCGGTTGTAGTCGTAGAGCCTCTTTTGGTATTCTTCTACAAACCCTTCCGGCGTACTTAACCTCCGGGCCAATTCGAGTTGTTCTTCGCAGGTCATAGGAAGCGTATGTCATAGTCTTCAGGGAACTGATCTTCTTGCTGGTCCGTCATCGCCTCCCCCACGGCGCATATCAGGGCTGTAATGCCGTCTATCTTGTCCTGCGATTTTGACTTGTCGGGTTTGCAGTTCATAGCCGGATCGTAGGCAACTTCGAGATTTCCAGCCATCCAGCGTAAAACAGGGTCTCCTTCGTGATTGATTTTACCCTCAAGCAAAAGGCGATACACTTCCTTCATCGGTGCGGACATACTCACATAACCCTGACCCATCGGTGACATTACCACACCGTCTTGTGTGAGATTGATGATTAGCTGACTACTGTTATAGCGGTCAAAGGCGATGCTCTTCAAGTTGAATTTGCGCATAATGCAGTCCTCGTCAAACTGCACTTTGCCATCTACAACGTGATACCCGCTAATGGCTTGACGAATGTAATCGTAGTCGGTCACGTTGCCGGGAGTTACTGTCACTTCATCAGCGTGACGCAGCTCAAGGTATATCGTGCTTTCATCCTTGTACAGTCGTCTTTCAATCGCTTCCTCTGGTAGCCAATAGTATCGCTTCAGGTCATAGCCGCCATCATCACAGGGGAACACCAGAACAAGGGAGCAGAAGTCGCTGACCGAAGCAAGGTCAAGACCGCCATAGCAAACTCTATCATCTACTTCAAACTTCCCGTGGTCGTTGCTCATCCACACCTCATCCGTCACCCAGGTCTCACTACTTCGAACCCATAGGTTGCAATGTTTGGTCTTAAAGTTGACTTCCTCGGCTCCCCCGTAGTTACGCGCTTGAGTCGCCTGTTGGTCTAAATACTCGTAGGTGATGGATTCGTTCAAGCTAGGGTTGGCCTTTATCCAAGTTTCACGATCCCGCCAATCATCATCGTCGTCCAACTCGTAGATCATCGCGAAGAGACTCTCATCTGTCTTCTTCTTGTCCAGCACCTCCTTACACGTCTTGGCAAGTTGGTAGCAAGGCCCATCCACATTGAATCCAGCAGTTGTGATGGTCATCATCAATGGTTGGCTACGAGAACCCATTGAGGATTTGAGTACGTTGTAAACGTGCGATGTTGTGTGCGCGTGATACTCGTCAACCACGGCCAAATGAGCATTGAGTCCATCAAGGCTATTCCGGTCACTCGACAGAGGTTCAGCCTTACTGTTGGTGTCGTGAACGTGCATATTGGCACGGTGTATGCCGATGCGCTTTAACAAGGAAGGGCTGCTCTTAACCATCCTCTGCGCTTCCTCAAAACAAATTCGGGCTTGGTCCCTCTTGGTGGCGCAGTAGTATACTTCACTACCCTGTTCGTTATCGAAGTCGAGCATCGCCAAACTGATGCCCGCAAGCAATGTTGTCTTGCCGCTTTTTCTTCCGACCTGGATGTAAGCGGTGCGATACCGACGGTGACCGTTATCGTTTACCCAACCAAAGATGTTGGCTACCACAAACTCCTGCCAAGGGAGCAAGAGAAACGGCTTACCCGCAAACTTGCCCTTGCTATGCTTAAGGTATTTCGTGAAGAAGGTGATGTACTTGTCGGCAAGATCCGGACGGAAGGTGTAGTCGCACTCTCCCTCCAGGTCGTCAGCAAATCGCTGACAAGCCAGCCTAACGTACCTCGATGCCGGGATGTCCCCGTTCAGTACGTCCTCCGCATATTGGACATACTTCATCCGCTTTAGGCTTTACCGTGTGCTTGACGGCCAGAGACTCTGGCGTGGCAGGGCGTACAAAGTCCCCGCATTGTGTCGATATCGTAGAATCGGTCGTCCTCTCTATCCCGCATCCGCACCGGGATGATGTGGTCAGCGACATTGGAGGGAGTAACTTTACCAAGCTGCAAGCACAACACACAGGATGGGTCTCGTCGAAGCACCAGCATTCTCGTCCTCTGCCATTGTTTTGTGTGGTATCGGGGGTCTGCATCTCGCGTTCTGCCAAACTGCGGCCTACGCTTCTTACGAGCAACCTTCCAAGGTCTTCGTCTTTCATTTTTTGGTATTCTCGGCATCAATAAGTGCTTCTCACAATAGCTTCGTTTGAGTCGTTATAGCCTGTATTCTGCGCTGCGCTGCTTTGCAGATGGTTGGATCAATTTCAGACCCTATGTAGTTTAACCCAAGCCGTGCCGCGCAAACGCCAAACGTCCCTGATCCTGCGAAACCGTCCCATATTGTTTCTTTTGGGCGAGTTAGCCATTGCAAAATCGGTACAATCAGCTTCTCCGGCTTTGACCACACACCTAAAGTCGAGCCTACGTTGCGCGGGACTTCGATGACCGAGTTCAGCATTTTTCGCTCACGCGGTTGATACATTCGGTTGCCGAGATTCTTGTCTCTGCCAATCGCTCCTGCGCCTTTGCGCACTGCAAGCTGGCTTTCATTCAGCGGCCCGGCATAAGCGTCATATGGTGTCTCGCCATAAATCAAGATGTGCTCGTGGGTGTGACGAGGCATATTGTGCGACACCCACCTCCCGTCTTTGAAGTGCCAGATTAACTCGAACTTTGGGCGATCGCCAAAGTGCTCAGTGACGTGGTGGCGATTCTGAAAGTTGGTGAAGCAAACGTAGGTGCGAGCCTTTGGTGCATTGTAGACCTTCTCCCATTCGTCAAACGGCGGGTCAAACAGGGCAACATCACACGGCTCATACAGTATGTCCTCGTAACTACAGTTGCGCAATTCCGTCATAGCTGTTCTGTTGCCGCGTGTCATTTAAGCAGAAACATAAGAGCGAGAAATGCCAACCCACACAAACCAAGGTAGGCGCAGAAATATGCTGATTCTTTTTCTTTCATTATTTCATTCAAAGTCCGCAATAACCTGAGTCACACGACCAGTCCTCAAAGTTGATTTCGGTCTGTGGCCTGTGCTTTCCAATATCCTCGTATGACATCTCGCTTTTCCAACGAGCCTTCTTTCGCTTTTCCATCTC
>Ga0208644_1001644_pt1 | contig 18488 bp, 21 predicted proteins | sample VirMetDEL_Nov_18_FD_184517 | JGI IMG/M metagenome (GOLD analysis project Ga0208644, IMG submission 184517) | Aqueous microbial communities from the Delaware River and Bay under freshwater to marine salinity gradient to study organic matter... | ecosystem: Environmental > Aquatic > Marine >... | reverse complement strand
CACGACTCCTAAAATAAGTGGTAGATATTACTATTTCTTAACAACTTAACATATAGCAGAAAGGCTATTTGGTATAAGGTGTATCACTATAACGAAATAATGATAAATGGTTGGCGCCTCTACCACTTATAGAACTATGAAGATAAGAAACAAACCTAAACTAAGAGATATGATTAGAAAGTTAGATGCATTAGATTCCGTAGTGATGCAACAGAATAATTTTCTTAATCATATAAACAAGAAAATCGACCTAGTGTCTTCTACATTGTACGGATTATTAGAGATGAATGAAGATACTGAAAAGGTTATAACTTATATTAAAGAAAGAGAGAAACAAGATGCCGTATCCGATGAGAAAGAGCTTTCTGACGAAAGTGATAGCGGGAGCAAAGAAGTTTCTGGAGAGTCCGTTTAATGCCGAGTCGAAGCAAAGCAAAAGGAAATCGGTTCGAAAGAGAGTGCGTAAAAAAAGCACAAAGTAAAGGTCTAGAGTCTAAGAGAGCATGGGGTTCTGATGGTCGCTCTCTAGGCTTAGACGCAGAAGTTGACTTAATAATCGAGGACTATACAGTCCAATGTAAAGTAAGAAAGAGAGTAGCAGAATGGCTAAAACCAATGAACTTGCCAAACCACGTTCAATTAGTAAAGGAGGACAGAGGCGAGATATATACTATAATGAAAATGGAGATGTTTTTGGAGATAATAAAGGCTCTGAAAGAAACTTCTCAGCAACAACAGAAGTAAGTAACGATGTAGATAGGGCGAGAACAGAGACCCTTAGATATTATTTTGATGATGATTGGTTCGATGACCCTAATTATCTAAAGGTATATAATTCTCACAAATCTATGGTTAAGAACATTAGAAACTCTGGAGGTGCTAATCCTCCTATCAGATGTACAGAGTGTCGTAGACCTTTTCAAGTAGAGGTAAACTCTGGTGGTAGTAAAGTATATCTAGATGATGAATTGTTTATGAATATGCCTTTAGTAGATGGTATCTGTCATGGATGTGCCTAAGAAAGAGAAGTGTCCATATTGCAATAGACTTATGAATGTTGTAGACTATACTGCAGGTATACAAAACCTTACTCTAGCTAAACCAAAAGATATTGTAAGTGAGGTTAGAAAAGTACTTGGACTTATACATAACAACGTTCAAGAGATTGAGCAGTCTCAATACTATATGTTTTTAAATGAGACTAAGGATATAAGTAACTCTATAATGAAAGAATCTATGCGTAAGTTTATAGATAAAAATCATATAGACAAAGGTCATGGTATACATTACTTATTAACAATGATAAAAGGCATAAACCATACTAAAAAAATGGAGAAAGAATACGAGAGAAAGACTCTAGATAGAATGCCACCAGTAAAGGAGGTAGTTAATGATAGAACCTAGGCTAGAAGATACTCTACTTGGTTGCGTAATGCAAGACTCATCTAAGTTAACCTTAGTAAAGTCGTGGATTCCCGAAGATGATTTCTTCTACTCTGATTTAAATAAGCGTATATGGAAAACTATTCTTAAGTTAGAAGACAGAGGATACGAGATTGATGTAAATACCGTTTGCAATTCTATAGAGAAAACTAAGTTTGATAATAACTTAACATATACTATATTAGGGTATATGGATTTAGTTGTATCTACAGAAAGAACATCTGATTATTGCAAACTATTACACGCTGAATACTTAAGAAGAAAACTTCAAACTCAAGTGTATGGCATACAAAAGAATATAGGAGATAATTCTTTAGAGACACAAGTATTACTTGAAGATGCGCATACTACTATAGGTAACATTATTAGGTTACAACCTAACTCTAGCTTTAGTATAGAAGATGTATTGAAAGATACTACTAAGTCTATATTTGAAAAAGAGAATCTTATAAACACAGGTATAAATATACTTGATAGTGTTATCTCTGGTATGACAAGAGGAGAGATAAGTATTATAGCTGGTAGACCCGGAAATGCTAAGACAACCGTAGCTGCGAACATAGCGAGAAATCTAATCAATCAAGGTAAGAAAGTAGTTATGTTCAATAGAGAAATGCCCAATGTAGAGATGATGAAAAAGTTTATGGCTATGGAGTCTCAAAGTATTTCATACAGAAATCTAAGACATAATATAGACATATCTGATTCAGATATATCTAGTGTATCAGATATAATAAAAGAAAAGTACACAGATAAGTTGTTTATGTTTGATGAAATAAGAGACTTAGATGGTTCTTTTAGAGAGATAAAAGCTATCAATCCCGATGTAGTTATAGATGACCATATAGGTTTGATAGAGTACCCAGTAAATGATAATAGAGATTTGAGAATAAAGATAGGAGACACTACTAGAAAGTATAAGTGGTTAGCAAAAGCAGAGAAGATGTCTGTAATACTTGTATCTCAAATGAATAGAAACATGGAACATAGAAACGATAGAGTACCTAGGCTATCTGACTTAGCTGAGTCTGGTAACTTAGAACAAGATGCAGAGATGGTTATGTTTACTCACTATCCTTGGGTATCTAGATACGGAGATGATGGTAATAGTGAATGTTACTTAGAACTTATAGTAGCTAAGAATAGATATGGAAATACTAACTTATGTAAGGTTGGTTATGATGGAAATACTTGTACGATACACGAGACAGAGGAATCAGCTATGAGTTCTATGCAAAGTAGAGGAGAGAAGATAAAGAAAATGGAGTTATTCGATTAATGAAAATGCTAGATTTGTTTAGTGGTATAGGTGGGTTCGCTCTTGCCGCTAAGTGGACTTGGAAAGAAGATCTGGAGATAGCAGGCTTCTGCGAGATAGAGGAGTTTTGTTGCAAAGTTCTAGAGAAAAACTTTCCTAGAGTTCCTATATACAAAGATATAACAGAACTAGATGGTAATTTATTTAACGATATAGACTTGATAACTGGAGGTTTCCCTTGTCAAGATATATCACAAGCAGGGAGAGGAGAAGGAATTGAAAAAGGAACAAGGTCTGGTCTTTGGTTCGAAATGCTTAGAGTTATTAGCGAAGTACGACCAAAGTTCGTCATCATTGAAAATGTCCCAATGCTCACTATTCGAGGAGGAACAAGAGTTATTGAAGGTCTTGCCGAAATCGGGTATGATGCAGAGTGGACTGTTGTGGGAGCAAACGAAGTTGGAGCTAGACACATTAGAAAAAGACTTTGGATTGTGGCCTACACCAACAGCATCGGACAATCAAGGAGCACCTCAGAAGAATGTAGAACTGAGGAACGGCTCGTTCTCGAGAGTGAACAAGAAAGGACAGAGGTGGGGAGTGAAACTAAAGGACGCAGTACACTTCATAGAGAAGAGAGTAAACTTTCCGACACCAACAAAGTCAGACGTTTACATAGCGACATTGAAGAGCAATCAAACGAAGAAGACATCGAAGCACTCAGTAAGTCTAGGGAAAGCAGTTACGACACACAAAGACTTATATCCGATACCCACTCGAAACCAGAAAACGGAGCCGACTACTGGGCGTTTGAACCCTCTATGGGTAGAGTGGCTGATGGGATTCCCGATTGGGTGGACAGAATTAAAGGACTCGGAAACGCAATAGTTCCACAAGTTGCGAGAGTCGTAATGGAGAGGATAAAACCTCTAATCTAGAAAGGGCAAGTCAAGTTCAGGGAGTCTAATCACATTTTTCTGTCTCTTCTTTTGTTTTTGTAGCATACGCTTAAAAGTATTTTTCATACTTATGCTCCTACCTGTGATTGGATTCCTTGGATTTGTAGCATTCCAAGCTCTTACTCTACCATAAGCCTTTTCGTACTCACCTTTATCTAGATATTTATTAATAATTCTAACCTCTCTAGACTTTCTACCTTGTAGTCTTTCTTCTGATAGTCCCTCTGGTTCTATCCTTTTCATAAGTTCAGACGGAACAGTTCCTAATAAGGTAGATACTCTAGATGGCAACCTCTTTATAGCTTGTGCTCCATATGTTTGAGCATCGCTCTCCATTCTTTGAAAGAACTGAAATAGCTTTTCAGCACTAGATAATACTGGTGGACTAGCCATAAATTTTAAAGAGTCAGCTGGACTACCACCTACCTCAACAGTAGAAGATAGCATATCTCCAAGCATTCCTAGAGCACCAACCCCAGATAGATTCTCAAGTAACTCTTCAAAATCCTCTGGAAATTTTTCAGCCATAGGGTCAAACGAAGGTTCGCCACTTAAGAACTCTCTCATATATTTTTTAGCAGTAGCAACTGCAGTACCACCAGCATATCCAGCAACTCCCAATCGCAATACAGACATTACATTACCCGATTTTAAATCATCTCTTAATATACCATCTACTAATTTAAATTGTCTATAACCAAATCTTTTAAACTGAAAGAACCATTGACTTCTAGGGTTATTCATTATTAATGGGTCTTTTAATATGTCTTTTTGCAGGTTCATATCCTTAGCAAATCTATTAACACCATGTAATAATACTTTTTCTGATATAGGTTTCTTATAGTCTATACCCATACTAGATAACTTACCTTGAGCCCACTCTCTCCTAGCTTTTATTGGAGATTTAGTAGCTATTTTAGATAAGTCTTTGATAAATATTTGACCTGCGGCCGCAGATGTCCATTGGTTTATCTTGTTTATTCCCTTAAATCCAGAATATTTAGCTAAAAAGTCTGCGACTTTAGCAGTTCTACTACTCATAGCAGATGTACCTAAGAGTTCTGTAAGCATACTATACTCTGTAGCTCCAGATCTTTTAATAAATTCTCTAGTTTTAGGGTCTGCTAGAGATATAATACCTCTAAAAAATCTTAAATATCCAGCGTCTAATGCAGATGATATCATAAACTGAGACACGTTAGGTATAGTAGCAGTACCCAATGCTATCTTACTACTTGTTTCCCAAGCCATTACACTCTCTGCAATTTTCTTACCAGTAGGAGATAGGTTATGAGCTGGGTCTTTGTTTATACTACCAACAACATGAGACTGAACTTCTCTCATTATGCTAGCTTCTTTAGCGTTATCATTACCCTCTACAGTCTTAAGCATTCTATGAAACTTCTCACCTTTTCTACCAAATGTTTCAACTTCAGCAATTCTTTTAGCTGAACCATAAGAATATCTATACCATAAATTCTTCCAGTTTCTTTCTCTCATTTCTTTTGGTATCTGTATCTTACCTCTACTTTTTTCCAAGTTTCCGAACACACTATATAAATCGTTATAAGCATACCTACCTACATTAATAAAAGCCTCTAAGGTAGGATTGTTTCCAGTCTTCATATTCATTTTAATTAATTGTCTTAACTCTGGAGACATATTTGCTTTCTTAATAATTCCTTCTAACTCTGCAGCTCTCTCAGGATTTTTCTTCATCCAATCTTTTGTTCCACTATATGCATCAAACACGCTACTAGCTTTATTTAATTTTGCAGCCACACTCTGTACATTATTAAATACAATTTCAGCTATCTCTGGTTTAAACATTTGAGGTACGTAATTTCTAGTGTAACCCGGAACTTGAATACCAGCTTCTCTAGATGCTAAGAAAGGATAGTTAGTAATTGTATCCCAAACAGGAAGCTCTCCTTTTTCTTTTCTATCTGAAAAATTTTCCCAATATTCATTCTCGTTTTTAAAGCCACCTTTTCTTAATTCTTTTCTAGATATCTTTCTATCTATACCTTCTTTTATACCTTGGTTAAAGAATATACTAGTTAACTCAGCTTTTCTATCAAAATACTTTTGTACATCACCTTGATATTTTCTAGCCATAGGGTCTTTAAATCTTAACTCTGGGCCCTTAAAAACTTCTAACATCTCTGCAACTTTCTTAGGAAAGTATGTATCTATAAAGTTATCTTTAGGCATTGTGTTTATTTTATAGCCATCTTTTAATAACTTTGCAGTCTCAGTCATAACTAAATCTTCTGCTTTTAATCTCTCTTTATAGTTAAATAGAGCTTTATCATCCGCTTGTTTTAATGTAGAGAACTTACCATCTTCGTTAACCCAGAATTTTCTTCTTGCACCTTGACTTCTTTTACCATTATAACCAAGTTTAGTTTCTAAATCAGCTATCTCTTTTTCTTTAGACTTTCTAATATCTTGTATGCCTAAATCCGCACTACCTCTCTTATATAGTTTATGGAATGAGTTTACTTCCATATTCATATATTTTTTAGTATTTAAATCTTCTAATCTATATTTCTCTCCTTGAGTACCAGCTATCCTAACCCTGCTAAAAGGCTTCTTACCTTTAGCAAGTTGTCCAGACCTCCATTCATTTTTCATCATGGCAGTCTCTAAATCATAAGATACATTAGTTTCAGCTATCTTCTTAGCATCTTCTGGAGATGGTATAAACTTCTCATCTTTCTTAGGTTTCTCAAAAAGTCTTTTCATTTTAGCTGGGCTAGAGAATAACTTTTGACCGCCTTTAACACCTAGTATAACACCAGCTGTATGTAAATAATCTTCGGGAGTTGGTAGCTGACCCTCTACTAATGGAGCAACTGTACCAAGTACTCCAGTCTCTGCAGCTACTTTGGTTAAAGAACTAGCGCCTCTCGCTCCTAATGTACCACCAACTCCACCAGTAATAGCACCAATAAGACTACCTTTCAAACTTTCTTCTGCTACATCCTCTAGTTTAATTTCACCAGTATCAATCTGCTGTCTTAATGCATTACCTAGACCATTATAAGTAGCGAAAACACCTGCACTCTGACCAGTTTTTTGAGCTATAGCTTTCTTTACTGCATCGTTTGCTATCTTTTTAGGCACTCCAGCTCCCGCAAATCCTTTAAACAGAACCTTGCCAGCTGTTCCAAATACTTTACTAGCTGGGCCTAGAGCTAACCAATCAGTAGGTACTAACAACGAGACAGCAGAGGATGCTATATCTTCTACAACTCCCGGATTGTAATTGCTCATATCAAATCTTTTACGACCCATAAGTAGCTCGTCTGCATGTCCAGTAATAGAGCGATTGTACCCTTCTTTTATAAAGCTAGGTAAATGGTCTAATATAGAACTAGTTGCAGCCGTATCGTAATCAGATACTGCATTCTTTAAATTAGGATTTGACTTTAGTATCTCGTAAAATAACTTATCGTCGTTTAAAGTAGTATCTGGATAAGTGTTTCTATATTGTTGTAATAGTGTTTGTTTTGTATATCTAGGCATATTTAAAAATTAGTTGGTGCTTGTCTTAATGAATCTAATAAGTTTTCAAATTCTATCTCTTCAGCCATCTTTTCAGCACTAGCTCCCATTTCTTTTTCAAAATCAAAGTTAAACTCAGCTCCTTTTGTAAATTCGCTCCAAACTTTCTGAGCAGATTTAGATGCTGTAAGCTTCTGAGCTCTATTTATAAGTTCGTTTATAACCTTAGGGCTAACACTTGAGACTCCCTTTGCTATACTAGGAGATTTAGATATGTCGCTTTTCAATTTTCTAAGTTCCTTTACAATTCTTTTAGCTTCGTTCTTAACTCCACCCATTGTCTTGCCTGCTGTAGATACATCTTGAGTCTTAGAATCTGTAATGTTTGCAAACTGCTGATATATATCCTTCTCTAATTCGTTAGTTTTCCAAGCTATATACCTAGGATTTTTAAATTTAGATGGAGCTTTAGCCATATTTTCTGGTAACTTTCCATCTTTATACCAACCTTTAGAGTAGTCTACCAGTTGCTTTTTATATAAGAACTCTGGAGGAGCACCTTCACCTACCCTGACAAAAGAAGTAGTAAAGTAAGTACCTCCTCTAGATACTGCATCTTTATATGCCTGATCTATGGCATCATCTGGATTCATACCTTGTTCAATATATTTCTTTATATCTGGATTTCTTTGAAAGTTAAATGCTTCTAACGCTCTATGAGGAACTGTACTAAGAACTTGCATTCCTCTGAGTAATCCTAGCTTTGCACCTCTTGCTTCAGATATTGCCTCAATACCTTGAGAGAATTTATCATTAGCTACGTCTACCATTTTTTGTATTGCTGGGTCTGCTTTTTCTATTGCTAAGTAAGCAAAGTCTTTTGCCATGTCTCCAGCTTTACCTAATTGCTCTAAAGTAGCGTCTGCTATTTGAGCTCTCTCTTCTGGAGTAGAAGATGCAAGAGCTAAAGTCCCAGCAACTGGTACTAATATAGGAGCAAAAGCACCAACTGCTGACTTAACTCCTATCGCCATCGTTGGATTTTCTTCAGCAAATTTAGAATAAATGTTTTGAGCTTTCTCTGGTAATCCAGATAACTCAGTTCTAGCTAGATAATTAACTACAGTAGGGACTCCTTCTATGCCTTCTTGAACATCTTCAATTAAACTTGTATCTTCTCTAGCTAAATATCTACCTATAGTTGGTATACCAGTCCCTTCTAAAAATTCTCCTATACCTTCTATTAATCCGCTAGCCTCTTCTTTTCTACCAGCTAAAAAGTCTGAAATATCTGCATTAGTTATACTACCATTTTTTATTTCTTCTTCTACTTCTTCTATAGACATATTTCTGCTATTAGCAAATTGAGCTCTAACCTCTGGGTTCTCTTCTATCCTAGCTAACTGCGGGTTATCTAAACTAGAGCTAGCTCTTATTTTAGTATTGAGTTGGCTCTCTAAATTACTAATTTCATTTTGATAAAATTCTCTTGCAGATGGGTCAATAGCCATTAAAAGCCCATCGTAAGCTGCATCAATTCTATTGTATAAACTTTTATTTCTTTGAATAACATCTGGATTCATCTCGTCAAAAGTTCTAGACATCATTATTTCTTTTATACCTTGAGCTGTCTTACCACCTTTTAAGTATTCTCCAGTATATTGTAATAATAATTTATCATTACCAGTCTCTGAAAGTTCCTCATCACTTAATCCGGGAAATAAAACATCTCTTAAATTGCTATTAACATTTTTAAAATTAGTTCTATTCCTATTATTAATAGCCTTTTGAGTAGTAACTGCATCTCTTATATATTTATTCCCAACAGTAGATGTGCTATTTAAAATAGAATCAATAGCTTCAAAGCCATCCAAACTAGTGTTTAAACCCTCTGTTATAGCTTTATTATTATCTTGCCAAAAAAGATAATCTTGATAATCCCTCTCTATATCTCTTTGTTCTTCCTCTATTTTAGCTTTTTGATTATCTTTTTCTTTTTCGTATAGAAATTTCTTTTGTTGAAATTCTCTATTTAATGAATCTTGTTGCCTATTATATTCAAGAGTCTCTTCATATTGCTCTTGCTGTTGGTCAAGCCTACTTTGCTGTAATTGCCTAGCTTGCTGTTTATCGTAAGCGTCTGTTATAGACTTAACAATATCTGCATAATCTCTAGAAGTACTTTGATAAGCTCCTAAAGCCCAAGCTGGTATACTACCACCAGCAAATGTTTTTGTATCTACTTTAGCCATATTAAATCCTTTACTATATTAAGGGCCAGTTCTTGGCATTGTTGGGTCTATAAATCCTGCTCCAGAGGTATCTGTATCTCCACCAGCAAAGCTATCTTCATCAAATCCAGTATAATCTCCGACTCCTTGACCGCTATAACCACCAATATTATGAGGAACCCACACTCCTCCATTCCATCTGTAGGTTTGTCCATCTGGGCCTTTTTGCAAAGTGCCTACATTATCTCCTGAAAAACCCGGAGAACCCGGAGGCCCATAAAATCCAGATTCTCTAGCTCCCGGATTGTCTCCATATAAATTTATATTATCCTGTATTCTTCGCTCGTAATCAGTCATTTCTCCTTTTTTTTCTAAGTCAGGAAGTATATCAGAGAAAAATTGACCAGCTTCACCCTTTAATCTCTCTAGCTCTTTCATCTCAGATCTTTCAGCCCCTAACATAGCTGAATACACATCTGTAAACATTCCTCTTTGAGCTTGTTGAGCACCTATAAAGCCTGCTCCACCTCCTCCAGAGCCAGCAAATCCTCCAGCACCAGAGACTTGAGCACCCGTAGGTACTTGCATATACTGAGACTGAGCTCCACTAATAGCACTAGATATATCTTGAGCACCTGAAGCCTGAGTCATCTCTAATAGAGCAGTGCTAAATTCAGGTATTATATCCTCAAACTCAGATAAATCATATTTGCTTAAATCTATCCCCGGTAGTAATTCTTGCAGGCTCATGCTACCTGCCGTATCAGATGTTGGTATTGTGTAGTCTGGCATTATTCGTATCTCCTAGTCATAAATCCTCCACTACCTATTTTCCTAGATAGCTCTAAATCTTGCATTAACTTTTCATATCCAACTGGCATTTTAGATTGACTCATCTCACCTTCCTTTTTTAAGTCTGGTAATATATTAAAGAGGTTTGATAGAACATCAGTTACATCTCTTTTCTTTTGAGCTTCATCTCCTAATACTACTGGAGCTACACCTTCAACCATTGGTATATCAGTCAATCCCTCAACCATACCCTTTACCTTTCCAGCCTCTTCTAAATCTTTTGCTTTAGTTATTTCTTGCAAGCTTGGTAATAAATCTAAAAGACCAGTTCCAGCTGTAGTTAAACCAGTCATAGTTGCTTGATTTTCTATGCTTTCTTTTAGCATGTCAAGTTGTAAATCTTTTTGAGCTTCTACAGATTCTACTGCACCTCTGTCAAACCTCATTGCTTTTTCACCAGAAACAGTTTCACCTAAGTACTTTCCCATTAGGTCTTCAAATTCGCTAACATCTACTTTGCCTCCAAAATATTCAGCTCCTTTTTCCATTCCTACTTTTTGAAGACCTCCAGTAACTAATCCTCTAAGTGGTTTAGCAGCTACATAAGATGCTCCAAGAGCTGGGTTGACTAATGTTAGTCCAGCTCCAATTAAATAATCTAATCCTTTTGGAACTATAGAGCCTAAGAAAGAGCCGAAAGCACTTTTCTCTCCCTTTTCTTTCATTTGTTGCCCAAGTTCAAATTGTGCTGGAGCAAGAGCTTTTGCGACGTCAGACCTCTCTTGCATCATCTTTAGCCTTGCTTCCATTGGTGTTAATGCCATAATTATTCTCCTACTTAATTATATTAAAAGACCAGATAGTAGTAATGTTTACATCATGCACATTACTAGTAGGGTCTATAGATATAGATACAACATCTCCCTTATTAAAACTTGATAAACCAGTAAATCTATACTCGTATGTTGTATCTGCACTTGCTATATTTCTTGTTATTGATTCTATTGGAGTCGGACTAGGGTCTGTAGTACCATTACTAGCTCTATGAAATCCCATAACGGTGCTTCCTCCTGCGGTTTCACTTCTAACTTCAGCTCTTATTAGCCTACCGCCATAAGGTACTACAAACTTATTATAGCTATGTATAGATGAGCTACCAGCATCTCTATTAAATTCTAAATAAATCTTTGCACTAGTTGTTGATGTAAAGTTATGAGCGTACCAATGTATTTGATTTCCATAAACAGTACCATATGTAAAGCTATCGCCACCCACGTGAAGATGATTATCTACATGATGGTCTCCATTAGAACTTAAATGTATTTTAAAAAGCCTACCGCCTTTTTTTAATACTAAAGATAAATGCTCTCCTAATCTTTTACCTAAAGATATTTGCCCTTCTACTAACTTACTTAGTGAGCCGTCAGTTATACTTAAAAGCGAATCTTGCTTAGAGTTTATTAGTTTTCTTATATGTCTATCCATCAGCTACTAACTTTCCTCTAATAGCTCGCCACTCTACATTCATATCATTTATATGTATTATAGTAGAAGCATTAGACTTCATTCTAAATTGTATACTCTGACAAGAAACAACAGATGGTAATTTAAATTGCAAACTTTTCCAATTTAATTTATATATAACTTGTGCTGTACTTACTGTTGATAATGCAGTATTACCATAGCCTCTTTCTACTGTTAATGTGTTTCCAGATATGTTAGTAATTAGCATTATATCACTAGATATTTTTATAATATCTCCTATGTCAAAAACACTAGCATCATCAACATTGAAAACTTTATCTGAAGCTGATGAAGTTAATGAACTACCATCTATAGTATTTGTAGACCCATCTGACTGAGGTTGAACAGTAAAAGTCTCAGGTAATGTACCAGTTATATCTTGCCAATTTCTCTTACCATTAATAGCATATTGAAATATATTTGAAGAATCTGTAACTGTGCTTTTATAAGTCAATCTGATAGAGTAAACTTTTTTAGATATTGCTGGCTCTCCAAAATCTAAGTCTCCAGTTATAAATTCGTGTGAAGACTGAGTAGAAGATACTGGTAAATATTTGTCGAAATTTACAAAATTACCATCTTCTCTGGCAACAATTAAATTATTATCATAATCTTTTACAAAGTTAGAATAGAAAGAACTATCCGTAGATATACCATCACTAAAAGACCATCCTCCACTATTAAAATCATATACAAAAGATAAATTACTATTTGTAGATGAGTCATTTGGAGACCTCAATACAATAAGACTGTTTGACAAATTGTCAAACCCTATCATAGCATCCTTAACTCCAGATGTTCCATTTACAAAATCATTCCAAGCTATGCTAAAACTAGGACTAAATATACTTATCTTTCTATCTACTAAATTGCTAATCTTATTACCATCATATATATAACAACCGCTCTCATTTACCCAAATAATACCAAATTTAGTTTGACAAGAATTGAATAAATAAGATATGCCTAAGTTATTTAAAGACTCTTCAAGATACCAAGAAGAAGGATTAGGATTTCCTATATTTATAATGTGTACTACATTGTGTTTAAATGCTAGTAATCTATCTGCAAAAGAATGCAATGCAATATACTCTCCAAAGTCTCCTACAGAAACATCTATATAATTAGAACCTAAGAATGTATCAAACTTATTTATTTCTGAATACATTATTCTATCGCCATATTTTACTAACTCATTATTCTTATCTCTTACATTTAAGTTAGCTATAAAGGTTCTTCTATTTGCAACTACAGATGTTTTATAGTTTTCTCCTTGCCTACCTATAGATATATACTCTTCTTCGGGGCTAAATCCATTAATAGATGAGTATGTGTCTATGTTAGGCCCTTCAGAAAATAAATCTGTAACATAAAATCCATCGCAGTTTGAATCATTATAACTCCATTGAGTATAATTATCAAGCATTGACATCCTAACTCCACTTACAATATCTATATCAGCAAATAAAGTCAAAGGTTCTCTTGAATTTTTTTCTCTTATATATATTCTACCTCCAGATATTCTACCATTATATGCTATATCTGCGTAAATACTAAATTTAAATTTATAATTACCAACTGTATTATCTAAAAATCCGCCAGCAAGAGGTGATGCTCCATCACTTATCTGAACTGGTAAAGACTCTTGACCTCCATCATATACAAAAGTCTCATAGAACTCCCAGCTATTTTCTTGCCATAAACCAGCGTCAGTATCTTCAGTAACTGCTATATTAAAACCAATACCTCTTACTAAAACTGGAGTAGTTTGATTAGTCGTAGTAGAAGATATAGTACCTCCATAACCTCTTTCTACTTCTACTGCTCCAAAATTATGAGCTTCTCTAGTTACTAGCATAACTTCATTTGGCTTTACTGTTAAACCACTTGAAGAAACTGTTATTACATCCCCAGAACTTAACTGGTCATTAACATCAGTATCGCTAGTGTTTTCAAAAGATACAAATTTTTGACTAGATGATAAATTACTTGGAGCATCTAATCTTAAGGCACTAACACTATCCGCTAACTGATACTTAACACCTCTAACAACATTACCGTTAACTTTATGATAGTTTGCTAAAGTCGTAGAAGTATGACTAGATGTTAAATATGAGAATGCCAAACCAGCTTGATTAACTGGGGAGCTTAAAGTATTTGGATGCTGTTGATATTCGTTAAATGATAAACCTTCTTTTAATGCGAATTGATTTCTTTGAATATATCCATACCATTTAATGTAAGATGGATTTGAATCATTTATATTAGAGACTCTTACTGCTTCATCAGCAAAATGAAATATAAATTTATTGTTATCACCAGATAAGGTAGGTTTTATAGCCTCTCTAGTCCACCCATTATTAGCACTACTAGAATCAGTAGTTTTATTATGAGACCAAACATCAATAGAGCCAGCTTGCCCATCAACTGCAGATATTGACACATTGTCTATATATGCTCTAAATTCTGCCCCACTAGAAGCATCAATTATTAATTTAGCATGCGTAGTTGAGCCAGCATAAACAAAATCAAAGCTAACTGTTCTAGCTGTTAAAGAAGTAGCGAAAGAAATTGAAGCATTTGAGTCTATATTATATGAATCATCTGCAAAGCCAATAGTTATAGTCCCATTATTGTAGCCAGAAGCTGGCAACTCTAGAGATAATGTAAGTCTATATATTCTATTCTCAATCATTGACTCATTACTTAAGCCACCAGAATCTTCGTAATAAGCTCCATCAAGAGTGATATACCTTCTCGGAGCACTTCCTTCGCATTCCAAGTCTAAATAAGGGTCTGTAAAAAATGCACCTTCCGTAGCTCCAGAGCTAGAAGATTGAGCGGTAGGGAATGCATTACTTCCAGAGCCATTAGTCCAATTATTAAGACCTGCTGTGAATGTTGAGTCTCTATCTTCTAATTGATTATGAATTATTTCGTTAGAGTTTCCAACTGCTATTAGCTTATCTCCTATACTTTCTTGTATATATATCTCTAAACTTTTATCTGTATCATTTTCATTAGTAAGCCCTCTTCCTTTTAATACATAATGAATATCTTTACCAGCTCCTGATATTGTTTCTTCTCCTATTATTATATCAGATACAGTATATATACCGTTATTACTTCCAGAGCCACTTACCTTTATCACGTCTCCAATAGAAATTTTGCCAGATGTATATGTAGCATTATCTTCACCTCCGTGAAGAGTCATATATTGTTTAGTTGGTGTAGGCATTAACCAGCCTCCGTGTTAGTTGGTGGTGCAGAAGGGTCTTGGAAACCAGATGATAACCTAGTACTTGGATTAGTAAAAGTTATTTGACCATCTGAAAATGGACTTCCAGCAGGCGTATCATGCTCAATAGAGTGTTTATAACCAACACCATGATCTGATTCAAAATAAAAAAGATTGTAACCTCCTGCTCCGCTTAAACTAGACTGAAGATAGCCTATCCCGCCTCTTCTTGATATATAAGTTGAACTAGGAAGTATAGCTCCTCCTAATGGAGATGCCCAATGCCCAAATAGAGAGCCACAACTTTTTAACTGACCTTCAGAATCTATAGAAAAGTTTTTAAGATAAGCAAACTCATCTTTCTGTATATCCCTAGAATCAACATCATTATTTATTCCACGAGAAAAACTCTTAATATTGTAATATAATTTAGGCATTAACCTCGTAACTCCACATGAACTAAATCGTCGAAGCCATTATCTTTAGTCTCACCATCACTATCCCAGTCACCGCCCCAACGAACATTAACATTTAATTGCTTTGCGATACCTCTAATCATACCGCCCATATAATGAAACCTATCTCTATCTTTCCAGTCAATAGGATAAGGAGCTAAATCTACAGCTTTACCTTCTAAATGCTTACTATACTTTGTCTTACTAGCACCACTAGCAACAAGCTCTTCTTGTCTTTCTTTAGTCCTTAATCCCTCTATAACCGTAACATCCATTATTTTAACAAGCTCGTTTAAAACATTAACAAGTTCTGGTTTAACTCCTTTAAGTCTTTCTTTTGACCTTTTGCCAAACTTATACATTACTTCCAAACCATTCTAATAGCTACAGATAAGATATCCATTGACTCTTTTGCAATAGCTTGTTTTTCTTTTGCAGTAAGTTTACCATCTTTCATAGCTTCATTATACTTTTCAGCTACATCTTTAAACTCTTTTAAAATAGGTCTCCACTTTACAGCAACTACGCTCATGTAACCACCGATTAAGATAGCAACTAAGTATGCAAAATTACTTAACGATAACCATTCCATATTATTGTTTCCTTATATTTGTTATTTTATATCCTAAATAAATTATTGTCATTACAGCAACAACACATTGCAAGAATAAGCTTACCTCAGCTATAGACAAACCATAATTAACAAGACTAGCTGATGAGACTTTAACGCTATCCATTATTTCTTTTTCTTCTTAACAATCTTTTTAATCTTGCCATTATGAGTTCTAGCAAACTTATGAGTTTTAGTTTCTCTAATTAATGTTCCTGAGTATCGCTTACCGCCCCACATCCAACTTACTTTTTTAGCCATAATATTACCACTTTACCTTATTTGCCCAATATGCAGCTGACATTTTACCCTTAGCAATGTTCTTTGCATGCCTAGCTTTAAAAGACTTTCTTTTCATTTTCATTCTTCTTGACTCACCAGCTTTAGGTTTACCAGCTGTTTTAGCTCCTTTTTGCCCAAATCTAATTGTCTTTATTTTACTACCTTCTTTAGCTACTACTATATGAGACTTAGTAGGATGTCCGGGAGTTCTCTTTGGTTTATTAAAACCACTAACTCCTGCTCTTTTTAACCTCGGGTCTTTCTTAGCTGCCATAATAACTCCTAATGTTTACCATTTACTCTGGACAAACTACCTTTTATCTCCGATACTTGATTGTCCAAATCATTAATTTCCTTCGTAAGCGAATCAAACTTTCTGTCCATTTTGTCGTCACTCTGATTCCAACGGTTAATAAGCTTAATAACCATACCTTCAATATTTTCAAGAGTTTCACTCTGACCCCTATTCTCTGTCTTCAAGTCTTGCAAAGCGTCTGCCTGCTCCGACCCTCTTTTGTTCATAGAGTAAACCATATACACTAACAAAGCCCCTACGACACCTATCATACCCGCTTCGCTGTAAATCGTCATGAAGTCCATTATTCCTCCTCTTGATTTTCACATTCATCACAAACTCCATGTAAAGCTTGACTTATTGGTTTATCACATTCTATACAGTGAAATGGCATTGGCATTACCTAACCCTCCTTACCTCTCTATTAATAAAATAATTTGATTCAAAATCATCTAAGTTGATTGATATATCTTCTACCCACCAATTATTTGATTTAGTTACTTCTTTCTTTTTTTCTTTCCCCAACTTAAAGGGTTTAAATTTAATTCTGTTTCGTACCATTCTAATTGTTCTTGCATCTTAGTTATTTTTACTTCTTCTTCTTCTATATGTTTTTCTACAAGTTCTTCAATGCTGGAATTAGCAGATTCCATTCTACGCTCAAGATCTGCAATTCTGTTTTCAATACGTAAGTAGCCCATAACAATGAACCCAACTCCCACGATAATTTGGATAAGCCACTTAATGTTAAGACTAATGCGAAAATTATCGTCAAGTTTAGTGACTCCATAACTCCTGTACGTCTTCTCATCGCTCATGGTTTATAATATTTATAAAAGTCTGTTGGCTTCTCTGCATCTACCACAATAAATATTGGATTAACAATACTATTGCCTGTGCCACTCCCACCAATAATGGCATATTCATAACGACCACTTTGATAAGGTGACTTAATTGTATCATTGTCAAACAAATGTAAAAAACTTGTATCATTAAAAACAGGTACAAACTGCGCATCTAAAATTTCGTCTTCTTCTATTCTTCTGTTGTTATTAAAATCTTCTATATCTCCTATACTACTCGTCCTATGTGCTTGGCTAGGAAACTTACCCATACCATAGACTTCTACTTGTTGATTGTACCACATTTGTGATGCTTTAGTAATCTTCTCTAAATTTGCTTTTGTTTGCTTTGCTTTAGCTCCTTCAGAGATACGACTAAAAGCAGGAGCTGCGGTAGTAGCCAAAGTAGCCATGATAGCCATGGTAACTGTAAACTCAGCCAAAGAGTTACCTCTACTGCCCAACCCATTCATCCTTTTGCATTTCAGCTATAGCTTCACTATGTGATAAAGCAGTAATGCCACTTATACCTTTTACTGCATCTAATGTGCCATCTGCTATAGGTAATTCATATTTAACTAATACTTTACTGCCATCGTTATTCCATCTTGGACTACCAAGTTTTCCTAATTTAAATGCTGACTCTTTCCAAGTTGGAGATTGTAATGTAGTTGTATCTACTACCTGCTCTGTATATGTATATGTTTCTTCTTCTTGTGGTACAACATGGTAATACGCTTCCATAACTTTATCTACGAGCTGTGCTTTAGTATCTCCAGAGCTATACTCTATATCTGCATCATCCATGTATGCTTTAATCTCATCTTTTGTGTTATCCATGCTTGGATAGTAATCATACTTGTTTACCATTCTTGTAGCACTACGCTCTTCATCTCTATATGTGTACTCATTCCAAGATAATCTATCAGCTTTTTTAAGTTTAGCAGGTAATGCTGACTCCCACTTTGCTTTTGTTAATATCAAATATGTATTAGTCATTTTTATGCTTTCCTTTACCATGCTTATAATTTTTTACTATTTCTCCAGAT
>Ga0208644_1001643_pt1 | contig 18498 bp, 25 predicted proteins | sample VirMetDEL_Nov_18_FD_184517 | JGI IMG/M metagenome (GOLD analysis project Ga0208644, IMG submission 184517) | Aqueous microbial communities from the Delaware River and Bay under freshwater to marine salinity gradient to study organic matter... | ecosystem: Environmental > Aquatic > Marine >... | reverse complement strand
GCAAATGCGTGGACTTATGGTCTTGAAGGTAATCTATTGCGTGATCTGGAAGTACGGACGTGAAATCCGTTAGCGTCAGTGCTCAAGTCTGGGATCAAGTCGAGGATCAAGTCAGGGCTCAAGTCGTGCATCCTTGGACCTCTAAGCGACTCAATTTCAAATTGTGAGTATCTGGCAAAAAAGGCCTATAAAGTTGAAGATGTTGCTTGCATCTGGCGACATCTAGATTCTATTAAAATCGTATTGTCGTATAACATGAACCATAAAGATTTTGAGGAATGGAAGAATGGATCCTAAGGTTAAAGTAATACTAGAACGAGAACTAGATAGGCAAGAAAACACAGTAGAGCTTATAGCAAGTGAAAACTTTGCTAGTCAAGCAGTAATGGATCTAGCAGGTAGTTGTTTTACTAACAAGTATGCAGAAGGATATCCTGGCAAGCGTTACTACAACGGTTGCGAACATATGGATGAAATTGAAACGCTTGCTATTGACACACTATGCAAATTATACGGAGCAAAGTTTGCGAATGTACAGCCGCATTGTGGTGCTAACGCTAACACAGCAGTATACCAAGCATTAATGAAACCTGGCGATAAACTACTGGGTATGGATTTAGCCAGTGGCGGACATCTATCGCATGGCAGTGCACCTAACATTTCCGGCAAGATTTATGATGCATATCACTATGGTGTAGATGCAGATGGATTTTTAGACTATGATGCTATTGCACGTAAAGCATTTGAAGTAAAACCAAATGTTATTGTAGCAGGTGCTAGTGCATATCCACGTGAAATTGATTGGGCAAAGTTTCGTGCTATTGCTGACACAGTAGATGCATACCTAGTAGTGGATATGGCACACTACTCGGGCTTAATTGCAGGAGGTGCTTATCCTAGCCCTATTAAATATGCTGACGTTGTTACAAGTACCACACACAAAACATTACGTGGGCCACGAGGCGGGATTATTCTTTGGAACAATGACGAATATACAAAGAAAATTAATTCAGCAATTTTTCCTGGCACACAGGGCGGCCCACTAATGAATATCATTGCTGCAAAAGCACAAGCATTTATTGAAGCAAGCACACCAGAGTTTGCAGATTACGCTCGTTGTGTAGTAGAAAATGCACAAGCAATGTGCGAAGTATTTGTTACAAATGGATTTAAAGTCCTAACTGGTGGTACAGATTCGCATATTATCCTAATGGATTTGAGTGAATCTAAATACAGTGGTCGCGAAGCCGCAGACCTACTAGAAGAAAATGGTATTACAGTAAATAAAAATGGCGTACCAAATGATCCACGTAGTTTTGTAGAAACTAGTGGTATTAGGATTGGCACTGCCGCAGAAACAACACGAGGTCATGATGCTGAATGGTTCAGAGACCTTGCTAAAAGAATATGTGAGATATTAGGATAATTAGGGTGTTTGGGTTTGAGCTACATTCTTCACCAGTTCGTCCCAACACTTTGAACTGAAACCATTATAGAACCAGTGATAGTTATAGTCTAAGGTCTCCTTCATCTGGTTACGTAGACTTTCTAGTTTATCCTGCTTTCCAATCCAATTTACTATTTCAGCTACAGCCTGCATACGCTCTGTAGTATCCTGTATGTTGTCATAGTCTTCACTCCACCAACGATTGAATGTACTAAAGCCGTAGTCCTGTAGATAGCTGAGACAGCCAGCACCACCTACAAGTACAAAGGGTTGCTTGAGCACAATAGGTTTGAATATCTTTTCAGTTAAATGCACTCTATCAACTACTGTTTCTGTAACCACATGTAGAAATGCACCGTTAATTGGTGTTGTTTGATCTACAGTGATCCATGCACTGGTATTTTCGTGGTCGTCGAAACTACAAGGCTGCACCCTGTTTTCAGGATATATTTCTTTGAGGCTACGTCCTGTTTGTGGATCGTTCGCTAGCAGACTATAAGTACCTCTGTCAACTGCTAGCATGTTTAAAAATTCAATACGATAGGAACGTTTGTTATCGATAAGTCTATTAGCACAGACCCAGGGAGTTGTAATATCTCGATATTCTGTTACTATACTAATATTCTTGTATAATCTGTACCAATGTTCGCTACAAAGATACCCGTGACTGAACCAGTGTATGGTCTTAAATCCTGAACGTTTTAATATTTTAAGATCAACACTATCTTTTTCACTGTGAATAACTTTGTATTTCAAATTATCATAAATGGACTCGTAGTGTAAAAACCCGTGCTCCCAAAATCTTTTGTCTAGTTTAACTTCAATAGGTTCCCAGCTATGATCTAAAAAAATATTAATATCTTTTGGAAATGGAGGCTTTCCATGAACAGATCCATACTTTGACCATATGTTTTCTTGAATAGGACGTAATGCTTCACTGCCTAATTCAGGATCCCATCTATAACCATTAGGAAAAACAGAAAGGTAGTTTTTACTACCTATCATATCAAATATTTTATAATTTATGTATTCTATTTCATTCATAATAAGTAATTATATGCGTATATTTAGTAGTAACGAATGGGACACACTAAAATCGGTTATAGTTGGTAGTGCCTGGATGGCACATTGGCCCGTTAATTGCCCTGATTTCAGACGTCAGGAAGAAACCACACTGTGGAAAGAAACACCTTTACCTAAGGGCCCAGTAATAAATTGGGTGCAACATCAAGCACAACAGGATTTGAATGAATATGCAAAACTGTTGACCAGTTTAGGAGTTGAGGTACATCGTCCATTTAATAGGAACTTTTATGACCTAGACGGATTTAGTAATTATAGTCCACGTGATAGATTACTTGTAGTGGATGACGTTGTTATAGATTGTCCAATGGCGTATGCTTGTAGAGAGTGTGAGTTACCCAGTTATAGTTTCCTAGAAGTTGAATATGTACGTGGTGAGGGACGCTGGGATGCTGCTAATGTTTGTAGACTTAACGACGACCTACTCTATCTAGTAAGTGAAAGCGGAGACTTAGAAGGTGCATACTGGTTACAGGATTATTTTGCAGACCGCAAACGTGTACACATTTTAGACTGCTACCAAGGTACACATATAGACAGTACTATATCTCCAGTACGTGAAGGACTTGTGTGTTTAAATGCAAGTCGTATTACTGAGGACACTGTTCCAGAACCACTAAAGAGTTGGGATAAGATATGGGTACATGAAATGGCACACCAGGACTTTCATGAATATCCCTATGCAAGTAACTGGATTGGTATGAACTTTTTGGTAGTCAATCCTAACCTAGTTATTTGCGATCCCAAGCAAGAATGGCTACGAAAAGAACTAGCCAAGTGGAGAATTGATACAGAATGTGTTGATTTGCGTCATTCTAGGACCCTTGGAGGCGGACATCATTGTACTACACTTGATTTAGTGCGTGAATAAATAATACATAATGAATAACTATCTTCTAAGTCAAGTATCAACAGAAAAAACTTTTGGCGGGCTTGCAGAAACTAAAACACAAACACTTTTACAAGCATGCGGTCAATCACATGCGGCTAGTAATGGGCATACATATCTCGTAATTGGCGAAAGTGTAGTAGCTCATGGTTTGGCTAATCTAGGATACGACGTCACAGTCGTTGAAGGTTTAGAAGGTGACCATCCAAATCTTAAAACTATAAAGGGCTCTGTCCAAGATATTATTGATAGTGGCGTAGTATTTGATTATGTCATAGCCCTAGACGAATGGTTATGTAATGCTAAAAATGAACAAGAACAACTTGAAAAGATAAAAACTTTACCAAGGATAGCAAAACGTGGATTTTATACTAGCGTAAAAGATTATAAGAATATGGGCTCTAGAGATAGATTTTTTGAGGAGCCTTTTGAATTGAGAACCAATTCAGGAAACTGTATAATATTAAGACAAAGAGATTGGGATAGAAACGATAGACAAGCGTGGATACAGAGAAACTACGTAATTCAAAATGATAATCTACAGGTTATAGAACCCAAACACTGTAGAACCATGTATTTCAAACAGCTAGCAAAGTTTAGTCACGACGCTGGCGCAAAGGATTTTCAAGTAGACAAGAAGTTAATGTACAAGCCTTTATTTTCTAAATCATTTGAATATATAGTGTACATCAGCTTCTAATAGGAGCTCATCAATGAATCAACTAGTAGACAGTTCTCTACAAAAAACTATTGATCAACAAGTCACATTATTAATTAAAGAACATGTAACTAATATTGTTGGTCAATATACCTACCAGATACAAAAGAATATAACAGCACGTTTAGATGTTATTATAGAAGAAGTTATAAAAAAGGCAGTTCAGGGAGATACATTCCCTGAATCTAGTATACCTTCCAATAGAATAGACTGGACTAACTTTAAGTTTGATAGTAGTCTTATATCTAATTTTCACAAACATGCAGGAGTAGAAGACCTTGCTGACAAGGTTGAACTTACAATTCTAAACGATAATGTAGTTGTTGAAAATAATTTTATTACAAAACGAGTAAAAGCAGATAGTATTACAACTAATGAACTATCTGTTGGACAAGGCTTCTGGAATGAAATTGAAACCCTAGTTAGAAGAAGTATTCCAGTTTATGAAAGTTTTGACAGTAAACCCCTGGAAGATAAAATTACTGATCTACAGCAGGAAGTAAATGAAGTTAGAGTCCAAAATAAACATCCTCACCTAAAAGAACTAGAAGTATCAGGAGAGAGTTTACTTAGTGATGTACTCTATACAACACCCGGCAATAAGCGTGTTGGAATCAATACAATGGATCCAAGTGATGCCCTTACAGTCTGGGATCAGGAAGCAGAAGTTGTAATTGGCAAGTATAAGAGTCAAGAAGGTTACGTTGGTACACGTCGCAGACAAGCATTAAACATCGGAAGTAACAATAAAGTAGGCTTACGTGTTGATCCTGACGGCAACGTTCAAATAGATAAACTTGTTTTAGCAGGCAGAAATATAGGAGTTACTAAAGGTGTACCTGGAGATGCTGCAAAAAAGGGTGATATTAGATTGAATGAAGATCCTAAACCTGGTAATCCAATTGGATGGGTATGTATTGATGGCATACGTTGGAGTGCATTTGGTAGGATAGAATGACTGCATACATCATAGGCAATGGTGAAAGTCGCAAGGGTATAGACCTTAATACATTGAACGGCGAAACATATGGCAGTAATGCTATCCACAGAGACTTCGCACCAGATCATTTAGTCTGTTGTGACAAACGTATGGTTTTAGAAGCATTAGCTGCTGATTACACTGGTCCAATATATACGAGGTCTGATTGGGCAAACGATTTTGGAAAACCAAATGTTTTTACTTTACCGCCATTTACATGGCCTGAAATACAAAAATGGGAACACCACTGGCACTGTGGAAGTGGTCTGCATAGTGTATGGTTAGCATTAAACCATGGCCATAAGAGACTGGTAATACTAGGTTTTGACCTATGGGGTATAAACGGAAAACATAATAACATTTACAAGGATACAGAAAATTATCAGTCAAGTGAATATCGTGCAGTAGATCCAAGCCATTGGATACCGCAGTTTGAACGTATGTTCACAACTTATTGCAATGTGAGATTTAACTATTATGTACCACAACAATGGAAAAAACCTGACACTTGGAACAATTTAAATTTACATATAATTCCGGTTGACTCTTTACTATAACATGTTATTATTATTATATGAAAATAGGATTCGCATGTAAGTATTTTCATCCAGATCGCAGTCTTAAGAAGAAGCTTCTGGAAGAAATTGAACGCCCACTAAACAGTCGTACCACAACCATTACTTGGTTAAACAGACAGACTAGAGATGTAGCAGAGGAACGGCTATGGGATATTATGGTACACAATATACAAGCTATGCAAAGGCTTGTGACATATGTAGGAAACTTACCTAATGATTTACGAATGGTACGTATTGGCTCCGATATTCTTCCTGCTTATACTGAGCCAAATTGGTGTTATTATTGGAAGAAACCGGATGTCGTCAGATACCTTGAGCGAGAGCTTATTAAAGTGGGTGATCTCGCAAGGTCTAACGATGTACGCCTGTCTTTTCACCCTGGTCAGTTTACTGTTCTTGCAAGCGATAATCCTGACATTGTCAGTCGTAGTATAGAGGAGTTTGAATACCACGTGGATATGTGCCGTTGGATGGGGTACGGACAAAAGTTTCAGGACTTTAAAATTAACGTTCACATCGCAGGTAGACAAGGACCAGCTGGTATCAAAGCCGTCCTCTCACGATTATCAACAGAAGCAAGAAACACCATTACCATTGAAAACGACGAAAACAAATGGGGTATCGATTCTAGTTTAGAATTGGCTAAGGATTGTGCACTTGTTCTAGATATCCATCACCATTGGATAAATAGTGGTGAATATATAGAAAGAGACGATGATCGTGTTAAACGCATTATTGACAGTTGGCGCGGTGTTAGGCCTGTACTTCATTATAGCGTATCTAGAGAAGACTATCTCAGCACACATAGTGAAGGAATACGGCCGGCCATGGAAACTTTGCTTTCCGAAGGATACCAAAAAGCGAAACTAAGAGCACATTCAGACATGTATTGGAATACAGCCGTAAATGAATGGGCCTGGACTTTTACTGAAGACTTTGACATTATGTGCGAGAGTAAGGCAAAACAGGTAGCAAGTATTAGTTTCTATAATTCTAATACAGGCAACAATGTTTCACTAAATAGTGTATGAGTATTATTAACAGAATGTATCGCGGTCTTAAGATAGACGGCAAACAACTTAAAAAGAATCCCAATAGAGTTGCAGGCGGCATCAGAGGTGCTGGTAGCAATACACTTACAGTAGTGGATGAAGCTGGTGTTGAACGTACAGTACCAACTAGCGATTATATTAGAGCACTAGAAGACCAGATAAGAACACAAAATCAAGTCCTTACAGTACTTGAGAAAAAGGTTAACAGATTATCTAAAGATTAAAATATTTGTATATTATAATAAATATATTTGACTCAGCAATCAATCCTGTGTTACAATCTTCATGTAAGTAACAATTTCTAGACTAGAACACTCTAGTCTATTATGCGAGTCTAATCAAAAAATCACAGAAAAATTGAAAGGAATATAATGAAATCATTTTTCTTATCTACAGCCGTTGCTGTGTCTATGCTAACATCATCCGTACTTGCAGCAGATAATTTTAGCTCATCCATTAAAACATACGATGATAGTGTGAAAGCATCATCACTGGCACGTGATTGGTTTGAGGGGAACCTTCCCAAGTCAAACTATAAGGTCACTTACGATGGTCCACCTATTGTTCTAAGATATTCAAGTCATATTGTAGAAAATAACAGCTACGAAAATGATATGAAAAAGGCATTTGCTCAGTTAACTCGCGATACCAATGGTAAGATTGTTTTTAAAGGCTACTATGCACAAAGCCTACATCCACAAAAGGAAGGTTTTCTAGCAGCAAAAAACAATGTCGTAGATTGGGCTGCATGTTTCGTACTTAACGAACCCAAGAGTTTCAAACTAATGCAGGCTGTAAGTCTACCAGGTATCTTTAGTGACGCCGCCGCTGCTACCCGTGCATATATGGAAGTATATCCAAAGTATATGGCAAAGGAATATGAACGTTTTGGCGTATATATGGGACGCACTATGATTACACCAAGCTATAATCTTATTGGTAACAAGTCATTCAAGACTGTGAATGATTTCAAAGGTGTTAAGATTGGTGCTAATGGTAGAATGGTAGATGTAGTCAAGTCTCTAGGCGGTGTACCAGTTACTGGTCCAAGTGCTGAAGCATTCACTGCTCTACAAAATAAACTTGTTGATGTTCAGGCATTTAATGATCCAGCAATGTTGATCTTCAAGTTATATGAAGTTTCAAATAGCTATACAAAACTTAGTGTTAATAACGTGGCTATTGAATACTGTGTAAATCCAACTTGGTTCAATGCTCTTCCAGAAGATCTGAAACCAATTTTTACACACTGGGCCCAGAAGCTAAACGTAGCAATGGTCCAGGCACATTATGAAACCGGCTCACGTAAGGCAGTTGATCTATTCCGTTCACGCGGTATGACTATTACTGAGCTTAGTGCGAAAGACCAAAAGGAAGTAGTTGAAAGAACAAATGCTATTACTGAACAGTGGATCAAAGACATGGAGGCTGAAGGACTTCCAGCCCGGGCTCTAGTTGATGATCTAAGGGCAGCAGCAAAAAAGTATGGTGCAATGACCTGGAATCAAGTCATGAAGGATATTATTGACAATCCAATTCCAAACTATCTATCTAAAGGTCACTAATTTTTTAAGGGTCAATTATAAAGTTATATTATTATACAGGGTCAAACATATTAAATATAAAGTTATTTAAATAACATGCACTGGGGAATATTCCCCAGTGCATTAACACACACAACACATAGGAGAAACAAAATGTTTAAGACACCTCAAGAATGGGCAGATGCCTTTAAGTCAATGACCCCTCAGGTCACAGTCAATAAGAATGGTTACGAAATACGTACTGACCTATTGGGTATGGCTAAGGAGATTGTTTGGCAGGATTACACTGCTCGCTGGGGTCAGTTTGAGGTATCAGCTACAAAGGACAGCGATAGTTTTACTACAAAAGTTGAATTACCCACAGTACCCGGCGTTGAAAATGTATTAGCCGTAGCTGAAAAACTTTACGACTTCGTTAACAATAATACTAAAAAGTGATAATATTAGGTAAAGAAGATCCTGAAAGGAAAACTTAATGATTAAGAAAAATCTTTTAACAGCAAGTGTGATTGCTCTTGCTGTAAGTACATCTGCCGCCTTCGCCGCTGATGAAAAAGCATCACCAATTAATAACTTTGATGTCAAAGTTTTTGGTGAAGTAAGAACGTTTGTTGAAGCAACATCACGTGATGATGTTGACATTTCTGCAAGTGCATCAGACACTAAATTTGGTTTTAAAGCAAGCGGCGATGCTGGTCTAGTTAAAATCTTTGGTGAGCTAAGTGCAGACGTTGATGTCAATGCAGACGGTGACAACGATCTAAGAACACGCTACGCTTATGTTGGTGTAGGACTACCAAAGCTAGGTAATGTTAGCATTGGTCGTCAGGTTAGCCTACAGGAAGGATTTGTTGATAAAGCAGACGTTTTCTATAGTGCAGGCAACAACAGTGTTCAAAAGCAAGCTGTAAAACAAAATAACAGTGTTGTTTATTCAAACTCATTTGGCAGTGTTAAAGTTGGCGCTATGGCTGTTATGACAGATGACGCTCAAAATGAAACTGTTGACATGTACCAGATAGGTGCAGAAGTTATGGGTATTGGTGTCGCAATGGGTGTAGACAATCTGACAGAAGACAAGTGGTATGGTATCGGCGCTAGCCGTGACTTTGGTAAAATTGGTGTAGCAGCAAGTCTAAGTGCCAAGGATCCAAATGTTGGTGACCGTGTCATTGGTTTAGAAACAGCAGTCAGTTATTCACTTAATGACCTTGTAACGGCAACTGGTGGATACAATAAAACAGATGTTAGTAGCGATGATGGTCATGCAATAGGTCAGGTAGCTTACAAAGTAAGTAGCAACCTTACTGCATTTGCTAACGTAGATTATGATATTACTGGATCAGACTATACAGGTCGTGCCGGTATGTCACTGGCATTCTAATACTGTAACTTGGTGTGCTTCTTAGAGGACCAGAAACTGAAGGAACGGTAAAACGTTTGGGGTGGCAATGCCCGATCAAGAACATTGCCTAGCGTTTACAGTACGCTATATAAAAACTAGAAGCTACAAAACTAAGAGGGGGAGTTGAACCCCCTCTTTTTTTATGCTGCCATCTTGTTTAGTCTGCGTACAACAGCCTTGTTACCAGCACTCTTGTCTGCTGCCTTACGCATGCACAGTTCAAAGTGCTTTACGTCCTTGGCTATTTCCTTGTAGCGGCACTGGTAGTCAGTGTTGCCAATCATACGGAACTCTAGGAAGCCTTGATCCTGCTTGCCAAAGTTAATGGCGCTATACTTTTCCTCTAGCTCATCTTGGGTAAGACCAAACTGCTTGATGTAGTCTACGAGCTTGCAGGGCTTGTTCTTGAGATTGTTATAGTACTTTGCCTGCTTGCGGATCTTGCTGTTATGAGGCAGAGCATAGTATGCCTTAGAACGTTTGTAGCGACGTGCAACTGCCTCGTCATCTACAAGTGTAACCAACTTAGCAGGATCAATGCGTTTGGTAGCAGTCTTGCCAATATCTACGTTAACGTGTAAGCCTGTGGTGGTATTTGTCTCTACAGGATTCTCACGCATGAACTTAAACACCACTTCAAGCATCTTGAGAGCCTTCTCAATACGCATTGGTGGGCTTACAAGCTCACAGCCATTATCATAACTATGCCTGCGTCGAGTCTCTATGCTGGGATCTCCAACCAGCTTCCACGCATTGTACCCTCTGTTATTCTGTACCTTGATGCCATACTCTTGCAGTTTTGAACGGACCTCGTTATTAGATAGTGAAGTAGTAAACTCAAACTCAAAACCAACTTTGGCCATGCGCCGTACTCCTCATTTCCTATATATGTATATTAGTATGGATACGCACATAGTCAACCAAAACAGACAAAAAAAGTGCTGCAAAAAATGCAGCACTTTTAAGGGGTTAATCCTTGTATGAATATTTTAGTTTTTGCGGATTAAACGTAGCGCAGGGATGCCATTTTGCTTTCCCGTGTAAGTGGGCTACAAATTCCTCAAAGCTGGGCATATGGGGCAACTGCATACTAGCATAATCCCCCATTTTTGTTTGTAACGCTAGGGCATCCTCTTGCACACTTGCGGGAACGTTAGGGTTGACGGTGAGCTCCCCTAGGAACAGAAAAATTTGCTGCTGGATAGTAAATTTGGACATGCTAACCTCTTCTCTGTTGCGATAACATATAATAGCACTGTTTACGCTATAGTCAACCGTTCCTAACGGAAAAAATCGCAGAAAACTGCGATTCTTAACCTATTGAAATCCAACAAGAAAAAATATGACTTTTTTAGTCAAAAACGGTAGACATACAGCCCATATGTGCTAATATACATATATAGGAAATGAGGAGCAACAAGATGTACGTAGAAATGCAAGTTCCAGAGTGTGATTTTACCGGCACCCGTTACGACGGTGAGGTCAAAGGCGCCGGAGCAGTAGCTCAGGGTGCGTCTGGTCGCTGGTGTGTTGTAATGTACGTAGGCCCAGAATACCTGGCTAAGCACGGTATCACCCCGTTGGCTTACGAAGACGCTATCGAAAAGTGTGAAGCCAAAGGTGGCTGGGCAGAGTTCTAATATGGACAGGCCATTAGACAGAGCAATCGCTTATGCTACTCTTGCCCACAAAGGTCAGAAAAGAAAATACACTGGCGCTCCTTACATCGGACACCCTATAGAGGTGATGGGTATTGTAAAGACTGTACCACATACAACAGAAATGTTGATGGCGGCAGTTCTACACGATACTGTAGAAGATACGGAAGCCACACTTGATGACATCGAAGTTCAGTTTGGAAAAGTTGTAAAATCGTTAGTATCTGATCTTACAGATATTTCAGATCCTGAAGATGGCAACAGGGCATTCCGTAAAGCAAAAGATAGAGAGCATTCTATCAATGCGTCTGCACAAGCGCAGACAATTAAGTATGCAGACCTAATTTCTAACTCCGAAAGTATTATGAAACACGACCCGGGATTTGCAAAGGTATACATGCAAGAAAAGAAACTGTTACTTGACGGAATGACGAAAGGTAACGCAACTCTAAGGAACCACGCAATGAAAATCGTGGATCAGTACCATGCAGACAATAAGGAGTAGGTATGGGTGCAAAACTGTGGGCCATAGTGTCAATCGCTATCTTTGACCTAGTGACTAGGCTTATATAAATATCTTACACACAGGAGACACACTATGAGAGTAGGATCGACCGTACAAGTCGTCTGCGAGGATACAGGGCAGATACAATCAGGCTTAGTAGAAAGCATTAGCAAGAGTAATGTTGCTAGCATTAGCATTAACCCTAAACTTCCACTTATGATGTTCTCAGAGTTCAAGCCGGGCATCTGGGTCTGTCGTACTGCTGGACTTGAATTTGTTGTGAGGTTGTAATGGAAAAGGTAGCAACAGTAACCTTTGATAAGGTCAATGGTCTGACTGTAGTTGGCGACAATCTTATTGCAGGTTTTACTAGCCTTAAGGAAGCATTTGCATTTGCAAGCGAGTGTGAGCGTAATCCCTATATCCAGAATGTAAAAATAGATAGATTTGACAAAGCCAAATAAATATCGTAACATACTTAGACTTGCTTATCAATTAAGGGAGATCTGCAAATGGCCGAGTCACGTGACTACATTGTACTCAATGGTACAAGAGAACTTCTAGATTACATCGATTGGAAGGATAATCCAACAACACCGTGGACTGAAGAAGAATGGGCTATCAATAAGCCCATTGTTCGTGAGTACTTGAATTTCGTGCATGAACGTGCAAAAGCCAAAACTGCCGCATAAATAACATACTATGGAACTTTATAGACACCTATTTGAAGAGAACTACGATCTAGAGCAGGATGTACAATCCTTTTTAGATCACGGTCGTAACATGATTGACATGTATATTAAGAGCAAACCTAATGTGCCTACTGAATATAACGACGTCATGTACGAATTAGACAGTGTTCTCAGTAAGTTAGCAGATATTAAAAATACATAATTATTATTCTGCTGTTAAACCTATATAGGTTTAACTCGAAAGTTGTATAAATACATTTATATAACCTACGTAGGAGATTGCCAATGGCAAAGCAAAGTATTAGATGGCTGATCACACACGAACCACAGCACCTTTTTATTCGTGCAGCTCGCTGTTTTGAACAAAAGCTAGAAGAAAAATTACCAGGAAAGTTTGAATTAGAACTTTATACAAGCGTTCATGAAATGCTTGCTAAACTTCCAAATGAATTTTCCCAAGAGGAAAAAGAACTTATTGGTAAGGAACTTCCAGAACTTAAAGGACTAGAGGAAGGTTTAGAAGCTGGAAACGATAGAGATCCCAACTATAAGGGTAGAAAAGAGAAATGGACTCGTGTATTCAAGGCATTAAATGACGGTAGAATACATATGTCACAGGCACAAGTTAACATTATTGGTGCCCATGTTGAAAAGCAAATACGTGTTCTTGATATGCCTTTCCTATTCAAAGATCATGATCATGTTACAAGAACAGTTGAAGGACCAGTAGGGCAAAAAATATCCCATAAAATTCAAGAAACATCAGGAATGAAGGCTCTTGCCTACACATACTCAGGTGGTTTTAGAATTGTTGGTTCAACAAAAAATATTGAGTCGTTACAAGATTTGAGGAATAATCCAAACTTTGTTACTACTACTCCAGTTTCAGGAAAAATGTTCAGCCTAGTTGGGGCAGAGTCTAAGCTAAGACATACTGCTACAGATAGCGACATTCAAAGAATGAACTTAGAAGGTGGCGCAGTTGAAACTACTCTAATTAGATTCACAGGCAAACATGCTCTTAAGACACATCACAGCATGTTTATGACAACCATTCTAGTAGGTGAAAGTTTCTGGAATTCACTATCAGAGACAGAACAGCAGCTATTTGTTGAAGCTGGATTGGAAACTTCAAGACAAGAGAGAGTATGGTCCCTAGAAGATGCAGCCAAAATTGAAGAAGAAGCTGTGGAACGTGGACTTACAATTATGGATATTTCAGAAGATGAACGCGAAGAACTACGTCGCGCAGCCGCTGAATGCTATAATCCAGAGTATCTTAAGACAGTAGGTCTAGACCCAGAACTAGTTGCTCAAGCCCAACAGTCGTAATTGCTAGATCTAATCTAAAAAGAATAAACCGCAGTTTTCTGCGGTTTATTTTTTTCACTAAACCGCAGAAAACTGCGAAAAAATACGGTTGACGCTAGCCTTATATATGTTATTATATAAGTATGTTGAGGGGCAAGAAAATGCGTAAGGTTCGTAACATCAATTCTAAAGCTATGTTTGTTAAGGACAGCCCGTACAAGACACGGACTATCCCTAACAAGAAGGCATATTGCCGTAAACTCAAGCACAGGGGATCCTGCTAATGGCTCGTCCCAACAAGCTACAGAAGTTTGTTCAGCGTAGTGACATGTTTGATGGTAAGTTTGAAGCAACTGATGAGTTTACGCTAGAAACGTATGAGATGCTCAACCGTTACATCTTTGATAACGGTTTAGAGCCCTGCCCTATTACAGTACGCCGCACCAGAGGTTATTGGGGTATGTGCGACGGGCAAGTTGAAAATGATCAGTATCGTGTACACGAAATTATATTAACTAAAAGGTATCCTTTTAAGGCTATGTGTATTGCTACTATAGCACATGAAATGGTTCATCAGTTCCAGTGGGACGTTCTAAGCAATGAGCGCTGGCAAGAAGGCAAAGAGCCAATCATGAGCCACGGTCCCAGCTTCTTTGCCTGGCGTCCTGCGCTAGAAGAATACAACATTCCTTTGACAACGAAGTATTAGTTTTAACTTAAAATAGGTGTTTGCCGTATAAATAACATAAAGGAGAAATCATTATGTTATGTGAATACGGATGTAATACTATAGCAAACTATACCTTAGGTAATGGAAAAAAATGTTGTTCTGAACACTATAGTTCATGTCCAGCTCTAAGGGAAAAAAATAGTAAAGGCGTAGCAAAAGCACATTCTGATGGAAAGATACCAGGATTTAATAGCGAACACCGAGAAAAGTCAAGAGTAACTAACAAGAAAAAAGCAATAGATAGGTTTTTACGAGACGGTACTAGTATATCAAATCATGCTGTTAAGAAACGTTTGGAATGGTTAGGTGTTGAGCAATGTTGTTCCCAGTGTGGAGTTATAGAATGGAGAGGCCAAGTACTACCTCTTGAACTTGATCACATAAATGGAAAAAGCACCGACAACAGACTGGAAAATTTAAGATTGCTTTGTCCTAACTGTCATAGTTTAACTGAAACCTGGAGAGGTAAAAACATTAACAACGGAAAAATTAAAGTTTCAGATGAAGAACTATTGACAGCCTACAATAACAGTGCTAATATAAGACAGACTTTAATAGAAGTTGGTTTAGCGCCAAAAGGAGCAAACTATACCAGAGTTAAAAGGTTAATAAGCGGGAGTGGCGAAATTGGTGAAACGCACAAGACTTAAAATCTTGCACATTGATACATTGTGGGTTCGAGTCCCACCTCCCGCACCAAACTTTTATGATTAAACTTAACCAGAGACTACCTAAAGAACTGGGAATCGCCGTTAGTGGTGGTGTAGATAGCATGGCTGCTCTCGATTTTTTATCACGCAGGCACAAAGTTACTGCATACTTCTTTGACCACGGCACACCTTCTAGCCTTAAGGGATATCTTGCAGTATCTAATTATTGCGAACGCAAAGAGATACCAGTAGTAACAGGCACCCTGGATAGAGCACGTACTGATAGACAGAGCCTGGAACAGTTCTGGCGCACGGAACGTTATGCTTGGTTGAATAGTTTTGATTGTAAAATTGTAACGGCACATCATCTGGATGACTGTGTAGAGACATGGATTTGGGGTAGCCTTAACGGTACACCAAGGCTACCACACAAAAGTATCCGTAATGTAGTAAGACCTTTTTTGCTTACCACTAAACAGGAATTGGTTGACTGGGCTAGTAAACAGTGTATAATGTATTATAACGATGAAACAAATACAGACACTAGCTTTACCCGTAACTACATTAGACATGAACTTATGCCACATGCACTACAGGTAAATCCAGGTTTAAGAAAGGTTATTCGTAAACGAGTTCAGGGCCTTTAGTTCAATTGGTTAGAACCCTCGGCTCATAACCGAGTTGTTGCAGGTTCGAGTTCCTGCAGGGCCCACCAAAATTTGACCCCTTCGTCTAGCGGTCTAGGACAACGCCCTTTCACGGCGTAAACACGGGTTCGAGTCCCGTAGGGGTCGCCAAGTTAAGGTCTCGTAGCTCAGCTGGATAGAGCAACAGCCTTCTAAGCTGTGGGTCGTAGGTTCGAATCCTACCGAGATCGCCAATTTGGGGAATAGTTCAACGGTAGAGCGCAAGACTTTGACTCTTGAAATCCTGGTTCGAATCCAGGTTCCCTAACCAATAGTTGAGTAGTCTATAAGTATTTAATTGCGGGTATGGTATAAAGGTATTACGACACGTTGCCAACGTGTAGACGACGGATCGTTCCCGTCTACCCGCTCCATTATAGGGCGATTAATTCAGTGGTAGAATGCTATCTTTACACGGTAGAAGTCGGGAGTTCGAATCTCTCATCGCCCACCATTTTTTAGGAGATAGATATGCAGAAGTTTGTAGTAGATTGTTGGGATAGTGTTATGGATCATAATCATAATCCTCTCAGACACATTCAGGATCTTCAAGTTAGACACATGGTACTTCAAGTATTAGCATGGATGTGGTGTCTAATTTTTGCAATAAGCGTAGGTAGCTGGACAGTATGGGGAATTAGTGTAATCGCACATCTACTTCTTATTACAGGCATCGTAGTAACTGTAGGAACATTTGCAACAGCGAAACGATCACCAAACAGTTTTGATTTTATCAAAGGTTACCATAGTGGCAGAAGCCGTAATACAGTTTGGATTAACGGCAAGCCCACAAAGTTACCAGCTGGCGATCCAGGTGGTGAACACGAATAAAAGGAGATAGATATGATTGCTACAAGTTTACTAAGTGTTGCAGTAATTGCCCTGTTAATTATGAATTTTCTAGATTATCGTTGGCATAAGCGACTGGAAAAGCGTTTAAAAAAATTAGAGGAAAAATTTAGTTAATGCGGGTATAGCATAGTGGTAATGCAGCAGCCTTCCAAGCTGAATAGAGGAGTTCGATTCTCCTTACCCGCTCATACTAAATAAAATTGACATGATAGGTTTACGCACACTAGTTCTTAACGCAAACTACATGCCCATAAGCATCTTCCCTTTACATACTATTCCAAGTGAGGATGCTATCACACGTATCTTTAACGGCAATATGCATGCTGTGTTTAATCACAATCGCAAAATTGGACACCCGTCATTGGATATGCACTGGCCAGCAGTTGTAGCTCGCAATAAGAACACTCGTATAAGAGAGAATGTACGTTTTGCCCGTGACACACTTTACTATAGAGATCATGGCATGTGTCAGTATTGTGAGACTCCACTAGAACTACGGCAGACCACATACGATCATGTTATTCCTAGAAGTAAGGGCGGTAAACATACCTGGGAAAACGTTGTTATGAGTTGTATTGATTGTAACAATGCAAAAGGTAACCGTATGCCCAAGGACACCTTTGTTCCTAGGCAGCAGCCATACCGGCCCACGTACTGGCAGCTTCTTGCTAATCGTCGTAAGTTTCCTATCACCGTAGATCACCCAAGTTGGGTGGATTTTTTTGGCGATTGGGAAGCCGAAATATTTGTGCGTTAATTTATTTTGCAACCAATAACTTTTAGGTTGCGAAGATAAATAATTTATGGACTACAAAAAGATTTATAATACCCTTATCTCAAGAAGCAAAAATAGGATATTAGAAGGATATCAAGAAAAGCATCATATCATTCCACGGTGTGTGGGTGGTAAGGATGATACAGACAATTTAGTTAATCTTACTCCAGAAGAACATTATTTGGCACATCAATTACTTGTTAAGATCTATCCTAATAACGATAGTTTAGTATACGCAGCGTCAATGATGATACCTAAAAGGCCATCAAATAAAATGTATGGATGGCTAAGAAGAAGGTTGTCTACAGCAAAAAGTAAAGAGCAATCTGGATCTGGTAACAGCCAGTTCGGCAAATCTTGGTACCATAACAATGTAACTAAAGAGCGTAAAGTTTTTTTAACGAATGATGTTCCTGATGGTTGGGTAAAAGGTAGGAGTTTTACTGAGACAAGAGTATGTGGTATTTGTAATAATAATTTTACAGCAGCCTTATATGAGAAATCCAAGTATTGCTCAAAAGAATGTCGCAGTGCGGCGCATAGTAAATATCAAACAGGAAAGACACCAGGAAATGCTATTATTCTCTCAGAAAAGAAGATAAAAGAATTGGTTAAAAGATATAAAACTGGTGAATCAGTTTCCGATATACATAAAGAATATGGTATAGGACAAAGAAAAGCCTATTACTTAATAAAAAAATATATAATGGTTGACAGTAACTAAGTAATATACTATTATTATAGAATGTTAAGTGGGGCCGTAGCTCAGTTGGGAGAGCGCCTGCTTTGCAAGCAGGAGGTTCGTCGGTTCGAGACCGACCGGCTCCACCAAAAATGGAGGCTGGCGTAGCTCAGTTGGTAGTAGCAATCGCCTTGTAAGCGATAGGTCCGCGGTTCAAGTCCGTGCGCCAGCACCATTTTTCACCAGAGGTAGTAAAATGAAA
>Ga0208644_1001641_pt1 | contig 18529 bp, 4 predicted proteins | sample VirMetDEL_Nov_18_FD_184517 | JGI IMG/M metagenome (GOLD analysis project Ga0208644, IMG submission 184517) | Aqueous microbial communities from the Delaware River and Bay under freshwater to marine salinity gradient to study organic matter... | ecosystem: Environmental > Aquatic > Marine >... | reverse complement strand
TTCAATTTATACCAAGTAGTTCAGAGACTGCGGTCACTGTAACACACAATGGTGTTGCTCAAACCTATGTGACTGCTAGTAAAGTCTCTACAGGAATCTACAAGGCGACATTTGCATATTCTGGTAGTGAAACAACTCTTAGAGATGTGTGGAAGAGACATGATTATACGGCACCAGACTCACATGTTTATACTGGCTTGTATACAGGCTCAGCATTTACTATCAGTAACGATAAGACCTATACAGCTTACGATATTCCAAATTACCTTGTAAACATAACAAACCTAAAGAAGCACTATGGCTCTAACGAGACTGCCACATTTAGGGTTTATACTAGAAATAAAAATTGGAAACCAAACATTTATACGGTAGCTACACAAACGGCACCAATAGATACAATAAGAGATGCCTACTACAAAGTTCGCAGAGTGGCAGATGATCTCACAATTATAAATTTTTCAACAGGGAGTTCACCATATTACTCTGCACTTTCTTATGATGCTAGCGGTTCTTATTTCGATTTAGATATGTCAATTTTAGAACCAAACTATTTATATGAGATAAGCTTTTTATATAAAGATGGTAATAATTATATAGAGCAGAAAGAAAGATTCAAGTTCAGAGTTGATCAATGACAGATTATAGAAACAAATTCCTAAATAATAAAGAAAAAAAAACATTAATTGATTCCGTAAAGAAGCAAGAATTGTTTGATAGAGGCGGGAAAAACCTTCTAAAACCAACAAACTCAGATGACTACCTGTTACATGCTGAGTCTGAGCGTTTTGTAAAAGCATTTATAAAGCAAAAAACCAGATACATTCCAGAGATTGATTATACGAGCCCAGAGACTTTCTGTTTTTATGGTTCTGCCGAAAGATACTATAAAGACTCTATAGAGAGGATTTATAAGACGTACCCCTACGATGGATCAAAAGCCGAGAAAATGGAGTGGACTCTAACTGCATCATACATGGATCTACATGTTCTTGAGAGTGAATATCCAAAAGAAAAGGGGCATGTTGTTTTCTCGAGTGCTGGCTGGGGTACACAAACAGCATCAGATGGCGATTATGGATTATCTTCGAACCCAGAGTACATATATTTTGTCGGCGGGCCCCACAGTGGGACAATATTTAATTCATCGAAAAAAAGAGAAAATAACCTAAAGATAGATGGAGGTTACGGAAACACAGCAGAGTTTTGGCTCAAGAAGCGTGATTATGTTTCTTCTCTAACAACTAAGGAAGTCATATTTGACGTACACACTTCTGGAGCTATTTCTGGCTCATCTACCTATGGCAGATTTATGGTGTCTCTTGACTCTAGCGTATCATCTGGTTCTCCATTTAAGTTGACCTATGTGTCTGGAACCACTGGTATAACAGACCAGGTTATCGGATCCAGTATAAGTAAGTCATCGGTAGCAGACAACGAGTGGCACCACTATGCAATAACGGTACTACATAGCGGCTCAAGTCTTGTATCAAAATTATATGTTGACGGAACATTAGAAGACACAAATAGCGAATCTATTTCTACCTTTGGTTCTATCGATAGGAACTTTGTTGGAACAATCGGGTCACTCGCAACAGCATCTAACGGATCCGGAAAGATAGGTTATGGAAAACTCTCAGCTTCTTTAGACGAGTTTAGGTACTGGAAGACTGCCAGAGACGAAAAACAGATAGCACTAAACTGGTATAGACCAGTGCATGGTGGAACTGACCTAGACAACACGAACCCAAACTTGGGATTGTACTATAAATTCAACGAGGGCTCCACTGGAGTAGAGACGGACGACAAAGTTATTTTAGACTATTCTGGTAGGATCAATAACGGTTCTGTGACTGGGTGGTCTTCTACTTTTAGATCGTCGTCATCTGGTATAGAACTGTCAAAAAATTTACCTGATCAAAATTACTTAGAACCTGGCGATCCCATAATAAATCCATCAAACTCCAGAGTTCAAGCAACGATAGAAAAACTAAAGAAAATTGGTCAATCACACGATATTAATAATCCATCTTCCTTGGCTAACACTGTGCCACATTATTTTATGTCTGAAGACAGCACCGGCTTGATGGCAGAGCTTGTTCAGATAATATCTTCTACTTTAGATGATTTGTTTTTGAAGATAAAATTTCTTCCAAAGATAAAAGATTATAACTACCAAGACTTTTTTGATAAGACTGGGATTCATAAAAGCAGTGATACAAATAACTTTCTTCTTGGATGTGAAGGGACGTTTGATCACGAATACAATGGCTCAAAATACAAGCCTTGGATTTCACAAGTGCTCGAGCACTTTGGTATGGTCACTACTGATGTCTTTTCAAAATCTAGCCTAATGGAGACATTTCTTAGTAGAACAGAGGAACTCAACTTTGAACAAAACCTACACGAAGTAAAGAGTGCCATTTTATCAAATATACACTCTAACCTTATACACATTTATAACACTAAGGGCACTGAAAGGTCTTTTAGAAATATAATAAGGTGTTTCGGTATCGACGACGAACTTATAAAACTAAATGTATATGGAAATAACGAAGTTTATAAGATAGAGAAAAAACCAGTCTATACAACAGTAAAGCAAAAATCTCTAAACTTTGCAAATGAAAATTACAAAGGAACGTTGTATCAAACAGCATCAAATAATTTGTATCAAGAGCAAAGATATTTTACTGGCTCTACAACTCCAAAACCAATAACTGTAGAAGCAAATATAATTTTCCCAGACCAGACATCTCTAAATACGACGCTGCAGTCAGCTAGTTTGTTTGGTATGCACTCGGTCCATGGCGCTTCTGGGTCTTCCGACGCTCTAACTTGGCACACCAGTGATAATGCTAGTTTCCAAACTTACTTTGTAAGAAGAAACGATACTAAGGGAGATGGTTACTTTTTCCTAACGTCTTCAAACGGAACGTTCCAAGCAATATCTTCAAGTTATATTCCAGATGTATATGACACATCTCATTGGAACATATCAGTAAGAGTTGCAAAGAAGGGAGACATAGATTTCGGCCTCAATAAACTATCAGGTTCCGGAACTTATAAAGTAGAATTTGCAGGGTATAACTACGACCTAGACGTCTTGAAGAATAGTTTTTATGTTACGTCAAGTATAACACGGCAACAATATGAAGACTTTTCAAGATTAGATAGAGCAGTTTATGCAGGATCTCATAAAACAAACTTTAGCGGATCCCACCTAACAAGCACAGACATTAGGTTGTTGGGTATGAATGTATGGCTCGACGGTCTTTCGGAAGACGAATTAAAAGAGCATGCTAAAAATCCATCAATCTACGGAAGAACAAACCCGGACCACATTTCAAACTTTGATGATGGGTCAAATCTAAGATCATCAGACTCTCTAATTTTAAGGTGGCAATTTGAGAATCACTACTCATCATCAGCTGGAGGGACACTAACTGTAACGGACTATACTAGTGGTAGCGCTTCTACTGTCTCAGGAAGTATAGTTGGATTTAGATATAACGGTCATGCATCTGGCTTTAGTGCTACTGGCAGCGCCATTGCACAAGACTTTGTGGCTTCTGTAGAGTATGCTCCAATTGACAATGTATATTCTAGTGATAGGGTCAAAGTCAAGAACACAGAGCTTGAAAAGTTTGAATCAGATAGTAGACCAGTTACATATTTTTACTCCTTTGAGAAGAGTATGTACCAGGTCATCTCAAAAGAGATGATAAAATTCTTTGCTGGTGTTACTGGAATGAGTAATATAATAGGAGAACCAGTAAACAAGTATAGAAAAGAATACAAGGCTATGGAAAAACTAAAAGAAAAGTTTTTTCAAAACGTAGAGAACGATGTTGACCTTGATAAGTTTGTGGACTACTACAGATGGATAGACTCCTCTGTAAGTCATTTTGTACAACAGTTAGTTCCTGCAAGTGCACACTTTGCAGGTAGGATAAGAGATGTTGTAGAATCACACATGCTTGAGAGAAGCAAATACAAGTATCAGCCACCAAACTTTGAATACAAGGATCCAACAACAAAGCCTACAAATATTCTTGGTGTGAATGAATTATTATATGATTGGGAACACGGACATGCTCCTTTATCTGGAGATGAGAATGAAAACTGCTTGTGGCAGAAAGAAAGAAGTGAGAGAGATAACGATAACAGACAAACATTGAACAGAATTATAACGTCAGATGTTTCAGGTTCAACATATGCAATAAGAAGATTCAGCAGACCTTATCGTTTTGGTGTAGAGCAATCAACACCCGTCAAGGCAGGGTTCAATAGAGAGACGAACAAAAACCCAGACCTTTACAAGGCGTCAACAAAAGCAGGAAACATAACACTAGATTCAGATAGGTTACAAGAACTTATACCTTGTAGTGATGTTCTAGATCCAAATAAAGTAGAACACTACAGCGGACCTACAAATATACAAGGCAAAGATAGTTATCTAAATGCAGATTCTGATATGATGTTTCCGTTCACTATGATAAGTTCTTCTGTTGGTGTGGATCTTGATCAGTTTAAAGAAAACATGAAGATTGCAAACAACCATTTAGATATTGGTATTCATGGGGAGCAATCACTTCAAGGGCCGTTTACTAGACAACATGTCGGCGGCATGCCACACAGAAAAGTTAAGTTTGGCATAACATCATCTGCGGATAGACCAGAGGCTTATCATCTTACTGCGGCTGCAAATCAATTGATTCTAACTTCTGCATCTTTATCCGAACCAAAGTCAATGTTTCACAGAGATTTAGGATATCAGCCAAGTTATGTGTTCAAAAACATACAACACACAACAGCTAGTAGTATTTTGGGTAACTACAATAAAGACTATGAGATAGTTCAAACAGCAGGTAGAACACAAAATAACTCTAGAATTGTTGATCTCGATGGTCAATTCTTCAACCCTATCAACAATAGCTATAGCATAAATGAATATGCCCTAAACATAGGGACAGATCAATACATAAGTGTTGATGATGCGGATTCATTATCTTTTGGAGACAGTGCCACAGATTCCCCGTTCAGTTTATCAATTTGGTTTATGGTTACAGCTTCTTATATGGGCGTGCACACACTACTACATAAAGGAGCTGACGGTAATTCTACAGAGTGGAAAGTTACTATTGTCAATGATGACTTACGACTTAGCATATATGATGCAGATTCTCAATCCTACATTACGTATGGACAGTCTTTTGCTGCTGGAATGGTAACGGATACCTGGTATAATGTTGTTGTAACTTATGATGGGAGCGCTGCTTACACTGGGATGACAATGTATCTTAATGGTAGCTCTATGGGTCCTTTTGGCCCGTCATCAAATAATAATATAAATTACGACGCCATGGGGAACGACACTGGTAATTTGTATTTTGGAGCAAGTATACTAAGTGACGACCCCAGGTATGAACTTAAAGGCAAATTAGCAGACGTAATATTGTTTGATAAAGAACTTTCAGCTGTGGAAGTTACTGAAGTTTATAATGGGAACGCAGTTGTGAATGCAGCGTCTCTGACGACATACAGTGATATTGTCTCTTGGTGGAAAATGGGAGATGGTATAGATACACTAACAGATACGGATGGAATAAGAGACTATGTTGGATCAAACCATGGTTCATCATCAGCAGGTGTCTCGCTATATACGGCTACCTCGCTTTCTTCTGATACTGTTACGGATACTGAATATCTTATAAATGCTTCTCCATCTATGGATGTGGTTGATTATAAAAATCAGTTCGAGTCAGTAAGGTCATCAGAACAAATTATAGTCAATAAGTTTTCCTCACCGGGCGGCCCTGAAACTTCAGGTTACTTTGCTAACAATTACGAATCAAATGAGTACTCTTTATATAACACGTTGAATTATAGAAATAGAACAGTTAGAGATGCTCTAAATAAATTTAGTAGTGAATTTGCAACAGTAGATAGCGGAAGGGAAAGCATATTAAACTCTAGAGCATCAGCTTCTATCGGTTTTCCTGGTCACTATTTTTCGACCAATCCTTTAGGTTGGTACAATAGACCAAGCGTCGGGCAAACATATCAAATAATATCTACAGATGGCACATCGGTAACATATACTGGCGTTTCTGGTACTCCAGATTTTACACTAAACCAGTTCAATGCACAGCCCGGGCTGAATGGAAGACAGGATACTTACCAACTAATAGCTGATTCTTTGGCGCAAGCAATAAATCATCCCTCGGGCCACGCTGGAAAGATTACTGCAACAGTCGGTGGACCATACGGAACTAGTGTTATTCTGAAGCAATCAACTGCTGGAACACTAGGGAACACAACAATAACAGAAGCAAATGGAGGGTACCTAACGACAGCTTCAATAGAGCAGTTTGCCGGAGGAAACGGAGCACAAACATCTCAAATGGCCTCACTGCACATGACAAACAGGAACCCATCCAGAACAACTGGTTCAGCTGGGAATATTTTTAAGTATGACAACAACTTTGTACAACACATGATACCACAAAGTGATTACCAATATTCTTGGATAACTGCATCTGTTAGTGACAGTGTTTATAACTTTGTCGCAAGAAATAATAATTTTGGATACGTCCATGAATTCAGTTTGGGTAACGGATCCTCCTCATCGGATCAGATTGGATTTGCAACTTCGAGCTTTCATAGAAGCTACCATAGGCAATCAGAGGATCTCACCGCTAACACACTAATGTTTAGATCAATGATTAGCGCATCTGCTACAAGCGTCTTTAGTGGCAAGTTAGCAACACTATATTCTGGACCATTACTAACAAGTGATCCCACAGCAACATTGGGGTTTGGAGATGGATCTAGTTCAGACGAACCGTTTTCTGTATCTGTCTGGATAAAGGGGTTCACAGATTCAGAATTTTCAGATAGCAATTCGGATGCATATTTTTATAATGTTACTTCTAATACAAGTTGGTGGGACTTTTTGGGAAGCCCCGGCGGAGGTGCTCAAACTGGAACAATTACATCATGGCCCCAAGCTCAAATATTTGGTAAAGACACGGTGTGGTCTTTGTTTGCTGGAAAAAAGGTTGGCCAAGGTCGAACTATTGTTGGCAAAGAACAATTAGCCACGTTTAGGTTTGCAATAGGTACTATATCACAGGCTGTAAACCAAAATAGTAACCTTTATCCAAACAACAATTATTTAGAGATAGCAATGAATCCATATTTAGCTGACTCTCTCTATAGATCAGGAAAGTTATTCAATATATCGGTAACATACGATGGCTCTGGAGCGAATACTGGGTTCAACATGTTTGTCAATGGTCGCTTGTTGAGGAATGCGCAAACAAGCACTAACTCAGATTTATATACAAGTTATGTAAATAGATCGTTAAATCATACTGGATATAATCTATCGGCTTCAGCGACACAGCCAATAAATGTTGGACACAGTAAATATATAAAGAATAATGAGATCACCAACGACCCGGCAGATCAATACTATGGATTTAGAGGGGCTTCTTGTTTTTACGGTGAAATTGTTGCTCCGACAATATTCTCAAAGAAACTTTCGCAGACAGAGGTTCTGGAAGCATATAATTTATCGGTATCAAAAAATTATCCAAACTGGTCTCATTGGCCAAATTATGACGACCTTAGTTACAAAGATAGTTTGGCATTCTTCGTGCCATCAGCTAGATCAGGTAGAGACGATAAGTACAGTTTATCAGGATCAACGACACAGGTACTCGACTATGCAGATATAGAAGCAGACTCAAATAAAATAACCGATGTTATTGCTGGCATAGCTTTATCTTCTTCCTCTAATCGAAGCGGCACGCCGGCAGCTGATACTTATAACTATAGAACGCTCCAATGGGATGACGATAGAATATTTGTGAAAAAGAGCACAACAGGAATAAAGCTGAATCCACTAGACTCTAGCTTTACTGTTAACTCTTCAGAGAACATTATTTCATCAGAAGAAAAAGTTTTAGAAAAAGGATATAAATTACAATCACTTCTTTCTCCAGTGTCATTATCAAGCTGGAAGCAGATAAGAGGGTATGAAAATCCGATAACTAGAAAACACATAAAAGAAAATACCATTTCAATATCTGTTCGAGGGTCTGAATTATTTCCCAGTTCTAGAGGGGTATATGAGTTTGACTCAAATTCTAAATTAGCAAACATCAATGACTACACAAAGAGGACTACCGATAGGACGATTCAAAACTATACCGAACCAATGGTAACCGACAGGTTTGCCCCAATGACCGTAACGTTGCACAATAATATTGCAGGTGGGCTGTCTTATGAGAGAATAAGAATTATAAACGAAGATGCTTTCTTGACACAACAAGAAGAGCAAGCGGCTTGGAATTTTGAAGACGATACTTACAGCCTGCTCACAACTAACAGACCAGAAGAAGATGGTGTATCAGAAAGATCAATTGATAATAGATTATTTCTATTGAGGCAAACTTACCAAAATGAGATGACCAAGTTTGCAAACCCAGAGCTCAATAGTAAACTAAGAATCGATGAAGTCTACGAACATGAATTTGATGACTTATTGTTCAATATACAAAGAGACGTATCAGTGTCAGATGGTGTTACGGTAGAATTAAATTACGTAGAAAACATATATCCAAGAGAAGAAAATACGTATCTTGAAAAAGTAAGATTACGTGAGAACTTTAAGTTTTTTGGGTGGAACTCAAATAGAGACAATAGAGTATTGCTTCTAACTGGTTCGAACATTTACAATGATTCGCTAGTACAAGGAGGAGTCGGAGGACAAATCTACCCACAGATAACTATATCTAAGGACAATTATAAAGAAACAAACTCAATGTTTGTTGACGCTGTTGATTCAAATTCTACGCTTTTCCCATCTAGATACCATCACATACAGTCGTCAACTTGGCCTTTGGATTCTAGACAAAACTTTGATGTTGCACCGCTATCGATAACCTCATCGTACTTCATAGACGGGGAAGACTTCATGGAGAACAGGTTGCAGGGCATATATGGAGAAGGAACCTTGCAGAACGACTATAGTATTTTTGGTCTAGGTATAAACACTGTACATGGTACACCACCACCAGCTCCAGTATACAACAGAAGAATTCCACAAACCTATGGTTCAAACATATATCTCGCTGGTGAGGCCAAGTGGCAATCAGCAGAACAATCAAATAGTAGGCCGTTTGCGGATTCTTATAGTGACCATAGAGAATCAATAAGAGTCTTAGGGCAAGATCATACCATTGTTCCGGAGTTTAGAATTAGCGAGTTTGTAGAAGACACGATGAATAACTATGGTGGAAAATACGAGATATCTACAAACATAGCTAACAATTATTTATCTCTTACCGGTGCCCTATATCAAGATGCAGACGGTAATATTTCGATAGGGTCTAATTTTTATAAAACATATGCAACTTCTGATTTTATGAAGTACTTTGGACTAGTCCTGGAAAATATTTCTGATGAAAACGCCTCGAACGACCTGGATCCCCTAAGATTAACATTGAAGTGTCAGGCAGCAATGAAATTTACACCATACTATGGGTTCTATCCTGCAGAGCGTGTCATGCAGATATCTAAGTTGTTTGCGAAGGGTTATATGCCAGAGTTTAGTTTTAGGAACACCGGTGAAGATTCTCGATTACCTCAAGCAGATTCTGGAATCTTAAATCTTATTGAAAGAAAGATTCGTGCAAATATGCAACAGTCTATGAAGCCATTATTTGCACCAGGAATCTTGTTCAATTCTATTAAGTCTGGACTAGCTGTTGATTATCCGCTATTTGGATCAACTAGCGACTTTACTGCGGCTTCAAGTTTTGCAACATCAATAGCGTCTCAACAGTTCCCCATACAATCATTTGATAGTTCACTACAGTCGTTGACTTTATTTACTGGTTCAATTGTTTCGAATACAGTATCAAGTGTAGAGTCTGGTATACCAAGGTTGAGTGGTTCTGTGTATAGAAGAGTCACATTTGATGACCTCCTAAACCCAGATCAACTAAAGGGAGTGAAAATAGTAGATAATGAGCCACACCCCAGCGCAAGTATCTATTATGGCAACTCGGAGACCTCTAGGGTTTTTGATTATCCATTTACGTTTGGAAAGCTTGATGAGGGAAGAACAGAAAGACTACTCAACGCTGCTGAGTTTTCTGTTGCAAAACCACTAGAGAAAACTTTGCTACCTTACAAATTAGCAATAAACAATTTTTGCGCAGAGACAGTTAAGTTTTTCTTAGAGGACTCCAAGGTTGCAACGATAGAATCTGACGAAGTTGAGATAACAACCAAAGCGAGCACTGATTATAAGATGAGGGTTTATTTGAGAAACAAGGATCTTATAATGTATGATAGACACTCTGCTTTTGGTCCACCGGTCGATGAAGGTAAAAATGTAACATTCTCAGAAATCTCTTCGAAGAGTATTACCATTTCTGGCTCTGGCGCTTCTAGAGATTTTGGTATAGCAGAATATAATTTTGACATACTATCTGGATCAAACGTTAATTCAGACTTGCCAGGGTTTGCTTTTACTGGGTCTAATGGTGGCGATGCATCAATTAGGTTTGTATCATCCTCGCACGATATTTTATTAACTGCAACTAATATATCGACTGCAGTAGAAACAAGCCAGGGAGTCAAGGATGTTTCAAGTTACGGAAACTTGTAATAAAAGACAACATCTGTTACGTTGACGTAGAAAGTGTCAAGACAAATTGGCCAGACATATATCAAACTGTAAGATCTGGAAGAACAAGGGTTTATACTGATAATAATAGATCTTCAGCTCTTTCACATCTAATTGCTGCCGCAGCACAAGTGCTATCTTACAAGAGCGGTTCAGGAGTTTCTGGTATGGTATATACACAACGAATCTCAGACACTGACTTATATCCGCCGGGAGTTCCAACCTCGAGATACACAAGATATAACAGAAAGGGACTAAGACTATTCCAAACTGGAGCCGCAGCATCCGCTGGTCAATCATGGGCAACAATAACGCAGATAATCCCAACAGCAGACCAAACTTTGCCTCAAGATGATATGTCACATTACTATACTGATTTTAGTGGATCAACAGTAAGTTTCACTGGTGGTGAAAATGCTAGCAGCACTACAGCGTTCGTCCTTGCGGGAACAACAACTAAAGATCACTCACACGGCTATGCACCATTCCATCCTCCTTTCTTGGATAAGAATGCAGAACCGTATGTTGAGATAGTTTACAACAACGGCACAGCTGGAACTTATGGGCTAGATGAAGTGTGGGAAAATTGTACATTCAATTATTATAATTTTGCGACAGCTCCTTCAAATGCTAATACAGCGGATACTAAAAAGAACAACGCAAACTACAATCATGCAATGTCACTATCAGCTTCCCTGGATCTAAGGGAGTATGTCCAGTACGAAAGAGACGCAGATGACGGTGACGCTCAAAGACAAAATCGCAAGAGATGGGTAATACAGACAAAGTGGGAAACCCCTGTCCTTCAATTTTCAAATGTAAGTGCATCGGCTCTTAGATTGGATAACAGTCAAGTTTATGAAACCACAGGGTCGCCATGGCAGAACAGAACTTGGTCGCAGTATTTTACTAGTTCACTTGTAACTAAGCCAGCATACCTAACGGCGTCTGTTGGAATGTGGCATCAATATGGATCTGTACCAAATAGTAACGAACAAGGTTACGAGCTATCAATCGAAGATGCACCGGATTTACCAGCAGATCGCCAGCTAGCTAAATTGCTCGGATTTGTTACTCAAAATCAAAAAGTAAATTCAACAAACCCGGGACAAGTATCGAATGATAAACAAATTTCAGAAGCGGTAGTGGCTATGCCTTATTACACAACAGACAAGGGCCAAGTAAGATTCTTGAATATGGATAGACAGTCTCTTGAAGCTGCAAAGACTTATAATACAAATCTGAAGAATAAGTTGAAATCAGGAGATATTACTCAAGAAGAGTATCAAAATTATTATGAAAATCCACAACAAGATAAGACAGGGTTTATAGCATACCAATTAAGAATGATGGAAAAATATGTAATGCCACCTCAATTTGATTTTTATACTTATCCAAAACTAGCAGATAAAATTATGCCAATGATGTATGTGTTTCAATTTAGAGCAAAAATGAACTCTCAAGATTTAGCAAACATATGGCAGAATCTTTCTCCAACATCTGCAGAATCAACTGGTAAGGCAAGGTATTCATCTGTTGATGTCAATAAAGAAATGTTTGACTTAGAATCAGATGTTCAATACGTTTCACATTTCTTGGATTTTGATAAAACTGTCATGGACAAAAGATCAAGAACAAAGTTTTTGGAAAATGATATTAGATGGCTTGTGTTCAAAGTCAAACTAAGAGCAGAAAAAGACTTGGCAAAAGTAAAGAGAGATTCACTCCCGGGTGTCATAGCAGGAAAGAAGATCGTAAACACCTCGCTAAAGGACTCGGGATATTTTTATAAGTACGGAAGTGTCGACCCAGTAAAGAACGAAGCGCTTGGTGTCGATGCTCTAAAACTAAAGCACAGTTTCAATTGGCCATATGATTACTTTTCAATAGTCGAACTAGTTAAGATTGGTACAAAAGTAGACTTTTTACCAAAGACTAGCGACCAGAGAGAATAGCTATGGCCTTCAAAAACAAGAAACAAGATGTAATAGAATTGAAGCTGACTCAATTTGGAAAAGGATCTTTGGCTAGAGGCACCTTTCAGCCGGTTTATTACAGATTCTTTGATGATTCAATTATATATGATAGAAAGTATGGAGGGGTGTCAGAACACCAGAATACTACTGAGGATAGAATAAAGTCCGACCTAGTATTAGAGACCCAGCATTTGGTAAATGGTGTGGAGACTAGGTTTGAAGAAGAAACAAAAAAAATAAAATCAGGACAAAGATCGATATTTGAAGAACTAAAAAGATACGAAAACCCTATAGAAAAAGAAAAGATACTCCAGAGTCCACTATACAAGTGTAACCCAGGCTCACAAGAAGCTCCTTATTACACAATAGAATCATTTACTAATAACTTTACCAATACATCTGGAGTTCAATACCTAACACAATCTGGAATACATTCAAAAATACCACAATTAAGTATGAGCCCTGTGTATGAAATTATAACCGATAGAACGGAAACAATAGAAAATCCTGGTGCACTATATGATAGTGAAACATTTATAGATATATCAGAACCAGTAATCGAATTTCTTGATAAATCAAAGATATATATTAAAGAACAGATGGTGGCATTGTCAGTGAACGAATTCAACGTTCCATTTACAGATGATAATTTTGAGGTAGAATTCTATGAGATTGTAGAGGAAAGTACGCAATCCGGAGTACCTGGATCGCCAACAGAGACAAGATTGGTTAGAATATCAGACCCAGAAGAACTGCTTGAATTGTTTGACATAAAGACCGACAAAAATGCTTTACAAGTTCCAGCTAAAAAAAGAAATACAGAGAACTTTTTTACAAATTAGGAATGATTTATTATGTTTGAAACTAATTTTATGCCATTTGTTTTCACCGATACTGTCATTCTAGATAAGGACAGCATTAGGGCAAAGTGTTTTATTCGATCAAAACAAAGCGAAGAAATGCCATTTTGGATGAAAGAAGAAGAAATATCTTCCTATATTCGAATAATTTTCTTTGCAGTTGCCCCAGTCAACATTGACGGGGAAGACCCCATGGAGAACAGGTTGCAGGGCATACATGGAAATGTATCCCGGCAGCTGCATCCTACCACTGCCAGAAACAGAATTAAAAAGATCTTCGACATCGGCGCCCGGGGGGGTGATAACTTGATTGATTGGGAAAATGTTGTAGCAAGAAACTTTCCTCACAAGATAATGACTCTCAAAGAAGCAAGAGAATACACACAAGATAACATGACTACAAACTCAATATTGGATATGGACTCTGGTAACATATCAGATATATTTTTTGAATTTGAACTTGAAAACATGAACTTCCCAATAAGCCCAACTGTTAATGATGGGCCAAGAAAAATTGAACTTTTCGGTTTTAGTTACGTTGATGTACGCAGCATGCAGGAAGATTTTGGTGACTCCTTTGGGTGGGGAACTGTTGATGAAATGCTCGAGAATACCGGAAACTTGTCATATAGTCTCTTGTTAGATTCAGATGCATCGGGAAGAAAGTTTATACCAAGAACAAAAACAATACTAGTAACTGAGTCTGGTAGTCCATACATTGGAGATTATCACTATCATGGTCCCGAAAACCCCGGACCAGACAAATACATAGGATACATCGCAGGTCCAGCTGATCACCCTAATATGTCCTCGATGCCAAGATTATACAAGAGGGATGTTCCAAATAATAAAATTATAGCAAGACATTTCATTTCAGAACCCACCGATACGGGATTCTACGGTGCTATGACTGAGAGCATTTTTCAAGAACAAGAAAGTGTACCAGTCGGTTCTTATCCAAATACAGCACAATATAGAACAAACAATCTTTCAAGAGCCGAATTTGACGTATCCTTGAGGAATGGCGCAAACTTGTTTATTAACAACTTCTACCAAAAACAAGTAAATCAACCAGGCCTAAAAATAACAACTGGAAAATCAAGTAACCCAATAACATGGATAAAAACTTCGGAGATGGACTCGGATATAAAGGGATACCAAGCTACACAGTTCGGTATCATGTTTGATAGGTTGATTAGGAACAATTCAAGATATGGATTCTTTTTGGACCTTGTTAGGCAGAATGGACCAATATCCTATGGTAATATCACTATTTCAGAGCAAGAAATGATACGCAACTCTAGGATAGTAAACTTATCTATCTATAGGAAAAGACTGGGTAACGAGCCCTACAGTAACAATCCAGTTGGAACAAAAGTGTATGATGTTTATGATACAGATGAAATCGGTAAATTTATGGGTTCGGCATCCGATATCAAGTCATCTCGCTTTTATAAATCACTAAAGTACACAGTACACCCCGAGCCAAAGTGGTACAAAAACCAACGCAATAGAGATGAATCTAGTATTCTTGGTTTGGCGCCCGAGTTAGATTCCTCAACAAGGAATCCAATTGCAACTATTTCAGAGGTACCAATCGAGCGTGACAGCCCCGGACAACCAACGGAGAAATATGTTAGGTACTTTCAAATAAAAGATTACGAGATGTATAGAGATATAAATTTCGGAATGTATACATATGAAATAGTTTTATTTTTTGAAGACAATATAAAAAGTACAATTCTTGTTATATTATCAAGTTTTCAAAGACTTATAAAACGATATAAAACATTTTTGAGCTACGCATCAAGACCGTATAGAGCATCGGGAGAGGCTTCCATGCAGAATGGAAGCTATGATGTTGTCACTGGAAAGTACACTGAAAGCTTTAAACGTTTTGCATCTCAAAATTACGAAAGTAGTATTGCAAATTTAGTGAACCTTTATGCTTCTCTTGTAAGGCTCTTATCAGGAAGAGATGTTAGATCAGAAGATATTCTAAACGCTGTGCTTCCGTCTAGGTCCGGAGGTCTAGAAGAAGGACAGTCTCTGTTAAATACATGTAACAACCTATTGTCCTTGTACTTAGAAATGTTAAATCGTGATGATAAACAAAATACTAGATCAAGTTTGTCAGACTATCAATATTCAACCACACAAACAAGGTCGGCAAGAAAAAATCCTGAAACCATATACATACGAGAACAACTAGATATTTCAGTAGAGGCCTTCAAAGATGGTACAGTTATGGCTTCCTATGATATCAATCAAGAACTTGCTAGTATAGTACAATCGATAAGGCAGGAAAGAGCAAGAAGAAACCAATCGCTGGAAGATATAGAATTACTACCAGGACAAAACAGCGCAAACATTATTAGTTCTATGGTTTCGAGTTTGCTGGCTGCGGAAGACCCCGCAAACTTTTCCAGAGCCCTAGATAGACCAAATAATATGGAAGCGCTAAGAAGCGCAGAACCATTCAGCGGATTGACGCTTGGTCCTTTTTCTACGTCTCGTTCTATGATATCTGCAGACTCATTGCTGGTACCTCCAGAAGAGTTGCTAGAAAGACAATCTATACCAGTCACTTTACAGCCGTCTTCGATATTGACGTCAATCGGATCTGTAACTAAAAGAATTTTGGATTTTCAAGATTATAAGTCTTTATCTCCAGAGGATAGGGCGGTCAATAATGCAATGGTCCAGCAAATTGTAAAAACGGACCCATCTCTAACAAAAGATCAGTTGGAGAAGAAAAACATATCATTATCAGAAATGCCTGCAGGGACTGGAATATCTTTGGGAATCCCAAAGCTTAATATAATAACATCAGGCCTGAGTAGAAGCAACGCCTCTACTGTGAAAAATAATAACATCAAATCATCAGGTTTATCAAAGTTTGTAGAAAGTAGCATCTTCTCATCGGGAGTTAGCTCAAAAATCATGAGCGAGATTTCATTTGAAAAACAAAAAATAACAACAGCAAAACAGGATCTGCAAGCTTTTCCGTCTGCCACCACACCTGAAGATACTAGAAAAAGTATGCTTGTGAGAAAGATATTGGGTATGGCGGCAGCAACCGTAAAGAAGGAAAAAACGCCAAAATCTAATTTGTCAAAACTAAATAAGATAATGGAGAATAAGTCTACAATAACACAATCTCAAAATAATATAAAAATAACTGGTCGGTCGTCACTTTCGACGAATCCTTCTTATAATATATTTCAAGAGAAACATGCAATTGTAAACATTTCCATTGGTATGGTCAACGATAATACAAGAGCAAAGACAAACGGATTCTCTCCATCTTCTAAAGCCGACGCCAAGATTGATGCAATAGAGAGTGTTATAATGGTTTCTGCGACACCGACAAACAAAGAAAAAGATTTTATACCTGTAAATAATGTAACTTTTGTAACTCAAAGCGAGTTGTCACCACAAAGCCCAGGTTCAATTACTTCAAGTCGTCGTGGAAGAAGAAATACGTCAAGGACAAATACGACCCCCGGATCTAATCGTGGAGGGAGTTACTAATGGCAATACGTAGATTGGGGTCTCAAGGCAAACAACAAAACGCAGATAGTGCTGCTAATGACGCAAAGAGCGTAAAGCAGTCGGAGCCAAAGTTGCAGAGTTCGACAAGCTCTCAGACGTCCAAATTCAAAAAGATCTCTCCAGCTAGTTCTCAATCGGTTACGCAACCAACAGCAACTAAGTCTTTGGCTGCCGGTAATACAATTCAAAGCAAACAAGAGCAAGACAAAAATTCACTAATTATGGAAAGAATTGAAGCTCAGTCAAACGAGTCTGCGTATAACATGGAACAGCAACAGAATACTTCTGGAACCACCGGCGGTGGCTATTCACTTGGATATGATCTCGAATCGATTGTAAATAACTCAGCGGCAAAGTCTGCAACATTAGTAGAAGGAGGTGTAGCGTCAAACACTTCCTCACAAATGACTCAGGGATTATCAGACACATACAATGCAATGACAGAAAGACAAGAGCAACTAGATCCAGCAACTCAAGTTTGGGATTCGTTGCCGGCAGAAGTTAAACAGCAAATAATCCAAAGGTCGGAACTAGCCAGAAGACTTAGAGAGTTGCGAAATGTTGACCCTTGTGCAGAAATAGCCCCGGTAACGCCCCAACAGACAGGCCCAAGTGATAACGCCCCGGAGGTTACAAGAGATGAAGGTGGTACCGAAGATTATGGTGAATCAGAGCAAATACCATTCCTCGTTCCAAAAAATGTAATAGAAGGAAACGTTATAACAGCAGATAGAGAGGTAACATTAGTAAACAGGCATCTTTTTGATGATAATCAGTGGATTTATAATACAATTACTCTTAGGGATCAATCACTCCCGGAGTTCACCCTTGCACAGGAAACAGGAGATGTCCTGTTGTCTGATACATCTAGGCCAGATGCTCTAAGATATACATCGGGAAAATTTTGGTCTGTTAGCACAATTTCTGGAGAAATGAAGTTTATCAACAAGAGTTATTCTCGGAGAAGAATTGGATATAATCTCGATGCCCCATACAGTTTTCGCCAAGAGCCTCAAAGTTCTAATGGGTCTGGAATTTTAAGAAGTACGGATAACTATGGGTTATTGGAAGAGTACATTCCATCTGAGAATTCTTGGATCTCTACCTATGTTTTGGAATTTGAAAAAAATAAAAAACCAACTTATTTTAATCTTCACAAGGTATATTCGTATCTCTTAGGCCCGGACGCTCCGCCAAATAATCAAATCCTCGGCGCAGGTGATATATCGAAACAAGAAAAGGATAGACTTTATAGTAAGTCAATTATATCACTTGATAAGTTTAGCTTAGTGGATACCGTATTTTCAGCTGAGCAACCATTTTTTGAATCAGAACTCGATAAAATGAGTGTCCCACAGTTTACGTCAGCAAAAATAGAACCAGTTGTTACAAGTCGAAACGAACCAGATGTCCTCGAACCGCAGCTTCCAAATTTGTAT
>Ga0208644_1001640_pt1 | contig 18542 bp, 23 predicted proteins | sample VirMetDEL_Nov_18_FD_184517 | JGI IMG/M metagenome (GOLD analysis project Ga0208644, IMG submission 184517) | Aqueous microbial communities from the Delaware River and Bay under freshwater to marine salinity gradient to study organic matter... | ecosystem: Environmental > Aquatic > Marine >... | reverse complement strand
TGGACCGTGAGCTAGAGAACGTGATGCAGTCCAACCTCTCGCAATATCGCCAGAGACTGGACAAGCCACAGGGCAACCCCAAAACAGCCACTGAAGTCCAAGCGATTGTCCAGCAGGCTAGCGTGCTGGGTAAGACGCAGATCGCTCGCTATTACCAGCAGCTAGATAGATTCTTCGAGGAACGCTACCGAAGGGCAGCTGACCCCAACGTGACTGATTATGATGCGATTCAGTTTCAGAAGCGTGTTCGTGAGCGTGGTGTGCCATCCGAGGCATTGAAGGACATCGACTATATCCAAGCCAGTCGCAACTACGGACAGGGGTCAGCTTTTCTGCGGCTTCAAACACTGGCTGGTCTTATGCAGATCAGTGGTCAACTGCCTGAGTCTGGTCGCAACGCTTTGACGCGTGACTACATTGCTGCTCTGGCAGGTCAGCAGCAGGTTGGCCGGTATATGGTGGAGCCGGAGGTAGATGTCTACGCCAAAGACCAGATTGCAGAAGCTAACATTGAGAACGCAGTGATGCAGACTGGCAACCCGGTCGTGATTACTGACAGCCAAAACCACCTGATCCACGCTCAGACTCACTTAGCTAAGGGTGGTGAGCTGGCACAAGCTGTGCAGCAGGGCGCTGACGGTTCTCAGATTGCAGAATATTTCGGGCTGCTAATTCCACACATTGGGGAACATCTGATGCAGTTGTCAGTTGACCCAAACAGAAAGACAGAAGCTAAGCAGCTTGAAGAACAACTCAACGAACTGACTGGCTTTGCTAACGAGCTAGCCAATCAGGTCACACAGCAGATGGAGCGGCAGGCACAGGCTCAGGCAGAGATGCAAGCCCAGCCAGCTGGTCCAAGCCCAGAAGAGCAGATGAAGATGGCTGCTATGGAGAGGGATGAAGCACGTAAAGACGCCGCTCTTCGTGCTGAGATAGAACGCAACAATCTCAAACTCAGGCAGGAGATGGCTCTGGCGGATGCTAGAGCTGCTGCCAACCTCTGATGCAACAAAACAAAGTCGAGACAACTAATGATACTGGTTATTCCGTTCTGCATAAAGGACTGTAGAAGCGCGTTAAAAAATATTCAGTGGGCATATGAGCTAGACGGGAAGTCAGACTTCGACGTTCTACTCTCATATGACACGGATGTGCCTGAGGCTATAATCAGGCAGATAGACGAGGCTGCGGGTAGGGCGTTTAGAAGCGTCATACACTTCTGCTACAACGAGTGGAAGGGCAGACCTAACTGGCCTAATCCCCAGAACTACGCGTTCCAATGTTTGTGCTGGGAGATCATCAACAAGCATCAGCGCCCGTTCCTGTTCTGGGAACCTGATGCTATCCCAATCAGAGAGAAGTGGGCTGATGACATATGGCGAGACTATCAGGGCTGTGGGAAGAAGTTCTTAGGCCACATAGTCCACGGCGCTATCCACCCAACATCGCTACACTTAAACGGTGTAGCTGTTTACCCACCCAACCTGCACGAATACAGCACAGCCATAATGATTCCACCGGAGGGCGTAGCTTGGGACGTAGCTGGCAGCTATGACGGCGTAGTCCAGAACTCTCGTCACACACATCTCATTATGAATGTGTGGGAGGTGGACACCAACAACCGCGCTGTCACATACGGAGGAGTTTGCCCCACGTTTAAGAAGCAATCAGACGTAGATGATTTGGTGGATTTCGACGCATCACTGTTCCACCGAAATAAAGATATGTCCCTCATAGACAGGCTTAGAGAACGCAGGACGGCTAAGAAGCAGGTTAACAACTCACGACGATGCAACAAAAAGTCTACACATACTACGAGAAGGTAGCTCACAAAGACGACAGTGAGCAGATGCAGATGATCTATCACTGGAGAACCAGCTGGTCAGCTCGCGGATGGTTCCCGGTAGTGCTGAACAGATCTGACGCCGAGAAGCACCCGTTCTTCCGCGAGTTCTCTGAAGCTGTGTTGCGGCTTCCCACGGTAAATGCGGTTGATTACGAGATGGCCTGTTACCACAGATGGCTAGCGGTAGCAGCTGCTGGTGGTGGGTTTATGTCCGACTATGACGTTATCAACTATTCGTATGAGGCTCGCCAACCACCAGCCGACCTAACAATACACGAGATTCACGTTGGCTACCAAACAGCTACGCCTGCTTTAGTCTCTGGAACTCCTTATGGGTATTTATCTATGTGCCTGTTTTTTGCGACATGCAAAGTAGATGAGGTCTGTAGTCAGATTGGATCAACCAAAACAACCAGCGATATGTTTGTGATCCAGAAGTGCCACGACCGGATGGCTTACAACACATCCAATGACGTTATCGAATATGGTGACAACGGTTGGGACACAGCCAGCCTAGTTCACTACTGCTCAGACAAAACTAGGAACACAGACAGGCTGACATGCTTGAAGACGGCTAGATCAATATGACACTAACAGAGTGGTGTAATTCACCTACAGCTGTAGCTAACGCACACGAGCTACAGCAAAACACAACCTACATCGAGATGATGAACGTGATGCGAGAGGAGATGCCGCTAGTGCGAATACCTCTAGCATTTGGGGCCAGCGCAACAGACTACGCCTACGCACACGGGATGCAGAAGGGCTTTGAGTATGCGCTGAAAGTTTTAAAAGCACTGGGTCAATCAACTCCAGAGCTTCCACAGGAACCAGAGGCAACATTTAGTCCAACAAACAACATATGAGTGATACAGCAGTAGAACCAAATCCAGCGGCAGTGACGGGAAGACCGTCCCTACATCCTGAGACAAACAAAAACATCGGCTCTATGGCAGATGCTTTTCGCAGAGCTATGTCAGATGAACCACGCCCAGCTCCAGAGCCAGCACTAGAGCCTGCCCCAGAGCCAGTCACAGAACCTGTAGCTGAGGTGGGGTCAGCAGAAGTTGACAGCACTGATACTAAGGAGTCCAGGAGCGCAAAAGACTTCAAGCTAATCAAGCAGGAACGCGACGAGGCTAAGGCCAGAGTCGCTGAGCTATTGTCGCAGGTCAGTGAGTTTGAAGCTAACTCAGGCGTAGCTGAAGAGCTTGAGAAGCTTCGATCAGAGTATGACGAGATGAGTAAGACGCTCAGTCTGACTAATCTGGAGCGGCATCCAAAGTTCAGAGAGCAGTTCGTTAAGCCTATAGATGCTCAGATTGATAGAGCCAAAGCATACGTTGGCGAAGCTGATCGAGCCCAGCTAGAGAAGATCCTGCGTATGCCAGTAGGCGAGGGCAGGGCAAACGCGCTGGATGAGTTGGTCGGTGAGCTGCCCGCTTCTAGGCAAGCCTACCTACAGGGCATCGTTAACCGAATTGACGAGATCAGCTACGAGCGTGACCAGCAGCTATCTGAGAGCAAAGCCAGTTACGAAAAGCTAGTGCAGGAGGAGTCGCTACTGTCAGAGCAGAAGTCTACAGAGCGCAACAAAGCACTGGAGAAGAGCTTCAGCACAATGCTCAAAGAAGCGCAGGACAACATTCCTATCTACCAGCTGCGTGAGGGTGATGAGGAGTGGAACACTGGCGTCCGAGAGCGAGTCAATCTGGCTAAGAAGATATTGATGGAGCAGAACAGTTTTGAGGACGCAGCAACGGCAGCTCTCTGGGCTGCTAGTGGTGGTGCTCTAGTTGAGCAGAATGCCGCATTAGTGGAGCACAACAGGCGTCTCAACGCAGAGCTATCCAAGCTGAAGGGCGCAGAGCCTAGCGCAGCTGGAACCAGCTCTGACACCAAGTCTAGGCCCAAATCATCCAACTCATTCTCCGACCGCGTGCTTGGCGAGCTTCGCCAGATGGGGATCAGGGGAGCCCGATAATTACGGCTGCGGGGCCGTGGGCGGCAGTGACTTCCTGTTGTCTCGACTACTGTCGTTAGTTGCACCCCCGGCTGATCACGCTCACGGGTAGATCAGCTGCCGTTCCGCTATTATGAACGAGGCTATACATACAATAAGGTCACAGAGCGCAGTGTTCAGTTTGGGGTTATACCCAGACCAGAACAGCGAGCTGAATATCACTGACAATGACGGTAACCAAGCATACCTCCACCTACCGTGCGACTGCACTATGGGCTCCCAGACACTTCATCACGGGTGCTGGGACTTGGTAAAGACTCACTTTGCAACACACTCCGTGTCTGAGTCCGATGTTCCGGTGGCCATCATTGATGTGGGTGCGAGCTTTGGGTTATTTACGAGACAAATGCTAGCTGCCAACCCCTCAGTTAACACTGCATTCTGCTATGAACCGCATCCCCACAGCTTTAAAATGCTCAGATACAACCTAGCCAACATTCGAGATGTAAGGATGACCAACTGTGCATTGGGTCGAGACGCTAAGGATTTGAGCCTATATGTAGATCGCTCAAACTATGGCAACTGCACCACTAACCAGTCGTTTGCTAGCGATCAAGCCGAGGTGTTTCCAGTCAAGCAAATCAGCGCCAACACCGAAAGAAACAAGTGGGAGTCCTATTTCCCTAGCGGTGATTTTATTTTTAAATCAGACACACAGGGCAACGACATTAACATTGCCTCAAGCATAGCCCTCTCGTTCTGGGGTAGGGTCAGGTGCGCGTTCTTTGAGCTATGGCCTCAAGCTTTGGATGACGCTACGACCCAATCATTCTTCAGTATTCTGAATCTTTTCACCGTGATAATGCCGGATTCAGATCACTCAAAAAACCTTACAGCATCAGAAGCTCTGGACTGGGTTCTATCAGCCAGCCCCGGTCAGGAGCTGGATCTGATGTGCAAAAAATAATTCAGATCCGTTTGACGTTAGTCACAGCTAGCGCGACAACGGTATTGCACGATGAGCTGCGTGCATAACTAAAGCTCACCTCATTAGCCCTACAGCGATTGGCAATCGCACTGGCCCAATTCGGGATTGGCCTACCGAGCAAGTGGTGTATCCGCACTCATCTGCGTGGATGAGCGAGTGGAACATCGTATCCCTAACTTTTTCTAAGGAGAAAATTATGGCTTGTTCAACCGTGTTTGACGCATTTGCGATTGCCACAGAGAACCTCTCAGACGAGGTGTATCGCAATGCTTCTTACCGTTCTGTGTGGCTTAACGCTATCCCACGCGGAACTTTTGAAACTGGTGCTGGTGTCACAAAGACCACCTTCACTATCGAGAATAGCGAACCCACTAGCGACGAAGAAACTTGGACAACTGTTACTGCCTCTGGAGTTGGCGGTGGCGTTGGCGGTGGAGCTGGTGGTAGCTGTGCGAGCACTTTCAACGATGTTGAAGTTGGTTACTCGACCCGCAGCTACTCACCTGAGACATTCGCACTTCAGGGACCAATCATCTGTAAAGACGATTTGATATACGACCACAATGTGGACGTATTCCTGCGTGCTTACATTGAAGAGATGACCAAGCGTGCTCAGCGGAGCTGGGAAAAACGCTACGAGACTCTCTACACCAAGTTTGCATCTAAGGTTGCCGTCGGTAACACCAACAGCATCATCGACACTGAGAACGACATCACCGCTCTCACCACGCTCGGTGACGCAACCTCCACGCTGACTCAGCAATACCTCGACCAGATCGCGGTTGAGCTGATCGACCGTGGTGCTACCAACCCAGACAGCAATGGCTACATCACCTTCGGTGAAGACGGACCTGTGTTCCCTCTTCTCATCGGACTGGAAGCCAGCCAACAGATTGCGCTCAACAACAGCGAGCTACGCAATGACTTCCGTCACGCCCAGAGCGGTGAGGGAGCCACAGCTGAGCTGATGAGCCGACTAGGAGCTACCCGTTCTATTAAGAACTTCCGGCACGTTCCTAATCTGCGTCCTCCTCGCTACACCTACGACTCAGGCAGTGGCCAATACACCCGTGTTGCTACCTACCTGATGACTACTGTTGGTGCAGCTGGCGGTAAGAAGGCTGTGCTGAACCCAGCATACGCAGCGGCTCCATACGAAGCAGCTATTGTTCTGAACCCTAACGTCTTCACCTCTGAGATCGTTCCTCCAGTGAACGCAGCTGGTGGCGTTAGCTGGAATCCTACCAGCTATATGGGTGAGTGGCAGTGGGTGACCGGTGGTAACAAGATCCAAAACCCAGCAGCATCCTGTCTGGACCCGCTGGACAAATTGGGTCGCCACTTCGCAGAGTTCAAACACGCCCCACGACCAGAGTTCCCTACCTACGGTATGACTCTGATCTTCAAGCGTGCCTGTGGCGTTGGCTCCGCACTGAGCGGAACTGACGTAACCACCTGCTCTAGCTAGTAGCTAAACAATATTCAACCAGTGACCCGCCTACGTGCGGGCGGGTCACTGGCCTTAATAAACTCGACGCAGCAGAAAACAGTTTATGAATCAACCACAGATCTATTCGGACGGAGTAACCCAGTCGGTGACTGACTCTCCGTTGAGGGTGCAGAATAAAATTCTAGGCGCACTCAAAAACTTAGGAGGCGAAGCTGCCTCCCTCAACAACGATACCGTAGCTGACGTTACAGACGCAGCTAGCACGGTTCTGGCAGCGAACGCTGCTCGCAAATTTCTTAGCATTCAGAATATCGCTGGATCGAAGGTCTACATCCGCTTCGGAGATGACCCAGTGATTAGCGGAACCAAACGGTTCTCGTTTATTCTGAAGGCTGCTGCTTCTGCTGATGCTGGAGATGGTGGTGTGGTCACATTACAGGGCTACACTGGAACGGTTCACGCCGTTTGTGCCAGCGGTCAAACCACCTCTGTCGCTGTAACCGAGTTCAACTAAAATGAACCTGCGGTTCGGGCTAGACCTGAGTGAAGAGCTGCACACCTCTCTCGATATGGGAGGCCTCAACAGTCTCTGCATACTCACGGACACTGACGGAGCCACAATTGACGAGTCACTACTGATAGATGATCTGGGCGACTACCTGATCACCAGTGACGGCTTCTCGCTGACAGCCTTCGCAACCGCATAACTCTACTACCACTATGGCAAATAAACGGATTAAAGACCTAACGCAGACAGCTACAACTTTAGCTAGCGACGACTACGTAGCTATCGACGGTGCGTCGAACGGCACACGTAAGATCGTTAAGGGCGATCTGGTCAACGACATCAGCTCGCAGGTAGCTGGGACATACCTAGACGAAGCAAACAATCTATCTGACGTAGCTAGTCTCGACACCTCGAAGCTCAACCTAGAAGTGCCTGACGTTGGCACAGCACCCAACGAGGTTCCGCTCAACGGTATGCTGGGCGATATGGCCTATCAATCGTCTGACGGAGTGTCAGTTGCTAAGCTTGAGGTGACCGATAGCGTGACCGATTCGCTGACGATTGAAAACGATACTGCTCCAACCCTGTATTTCGAGAGGGCTGGCATACCCAACGCACATATTAAAGCGGTCGATGAAAACGGGACTGAGGGCGGCGGCATCCAGCTATACAGTTCCGAGGTCAGGCTGCGGACTGGAGGAACCCAGCATGTCACCCTCGACTCATCGGGCCGATTAGGCATCGGGACAGCCTCGCCGGGTTCTATTGCGCACGCTAACGCTGACGACCTAGTGATTGGTGACGGTATTTTGACAGTTCACGGTGCGACAATAGCCACTAACAGCAGTGGGAGGGGCTATATCAACTTTGCTGACGGCAGTGGAGTTAACAGCTACAGAGGGCAAATTACCTATGACCATAGTGTTGATAAGTTATCACTTGTTACGGCTGGCAGCACCCGTTGGACCATCAACTCATCGGGCAACCTAGTCGCCAATGGGACAGCAATTGATTTCGGGTCAGGTGCTAGCACGACCCTCGATGACTACGAGGAGGGGTCATTCACTCCGTCAATACAGTTTGGCGGCGGTGAGACTGGAATTACTTACAGTGCTCGCAATGCATACTACACCAAAATCGGCAGACTGGTCACTGTCCACTACCACATTGTCCTAACCTCCAAAGGGACAAGCACAGGAGTGGCAACAATTGTTGGCGGGCCATTTGTTTCTGCATACAACGCTGGCGGCCAAGGGGTTTCTGTCATTCACGGGTATTCAATGGCGTCGCTAAGCTCAACCCCGTTTGCGAATCTGGCGATGAACTCTAGCACGCTCTCACTGTGGGATACGGTCGCTAGCGGCAGAGACCCACTAACTGATGCCAACTTCACCAACACAACTGGCATCAACTGCACATTGACTTTCGAGGTTTAACCAATTTACCCCAGCCGGACTAGCTGGGGCGGACCACCAAAACTACTATGATTGAGAAAATTACTAGCTGCGACAAAATCGAATTTGTCGCCCCATACAGTGTTCAATGCCGCCAGCGCATCAGCTTGGTGGAGGACGGCAACGAACTGGCCGCAAGCTTTCACCGAAGCGTGATGCACCCAGACTCAGACTGGAGCGAGTGCGAAGCCAACGTGCAAGCCATCTGCAATGCAGTCTTCACCGACGAGGTGAAACAGCAGTGGGCTGACAAGCAAGCCGCTGATGCCGCAGCTTTGGCAACTGATGGAGCATCAGACGCTACCCCAACTGACAACGCCTAATAGGGAGGTCACCAATGGCATATTCAGATTCATTTCCAGCGGTCAGGCCAGTCTTCCAGTCGGACTTTGCCAACGGTGGCCGCATTGACCCTCGCATCAGCTACAGTCGCTCGACGACTGGAACTTATTTCGGAACGGACAAACATGAGTCCAGCCAGAACCTCATCACGAATTCTGAGGACTTCAGCGCGTGGACTGCCGTCAATACATCTCCAACCGCAAATGCCGTAGCTTCGCCTGATGGAACGACAACGGCAGACACCATCACTGGGACTGGCACTGGTTCAATCGCAAGACGGGTTCAGAGTAACACCCTCAACAACGTTTCCTATCCCGTTGTCTCTGTTTACGTCAAAGCCGGAACCCATAACTACATACAGGTCATGAGTAACTGGAGCGGCAGTCATTATGCCAACTTTGACGTTACTTCTGGGGCGGGTGCTGTTGGCAGTTTGGGCGGGAATACGACAGCTACGATTCAGGCAATCGGCTCAACTGGGTGGTATCGATGCGTTTGCCGGTTCAACGTAGCCAGCATGTCCGCAGAAATTTTTGTGAGTCTGGTTGACTCTACTTCTGCTGGACACGCACCCACAACCACATCGACTGGCACAGTCCACCTCTGGGGTGCGATGGCTAACACTCAGGGCGACTTGACCAACATCGTCAAATACCAACCAAGCACAACCCAAATTCATCGGGAGTATGCCCCCACGCTCCAGACTGCCGCAATCAATGCGCCGAGGTTTGAGCATTCAGCGTCTGACTCAGCGTCAGAGGTTATGGGCGAGAGTCTTGGACTTTTGGTAGAGGGGCAGTCACAGAACCTGTTCGCCTATAGTGATGACTTCGCAAACAACTGGACAATAACTGGCAATGTCAATGTGTCGGAATCAGCCGGAATCAGCCCAACTGGTGGACTAAACGCTGACCTGATTTACGCTGACGACACTGCTGCTGATTCACATTATTTGTTCAGCTCATGCACAGTTAGTGCAGCAGCTCACACGTTTAGCGTTTATGCCAAATACGCTGGTGTTCAATACATCCAACTTCAGCACAGGGTGACTGGTGTTGGTATTGGGCAATTTGATTTAGTCAATGGAACGTTTGTGGTTTCGGGTGCAACAGGGGCGATGGAACCTGTAGGTAACGGCTGGTATCGCTGCTCAGTCACTGAAACCCAATCGGCTGGAACCGCATTTGGTCGCATCTGGCTGATGGGTGGCTCTGGGGTCAGCGACTACAACTGGGACGGAGATAGCTACAGTGGAGTTTTGCTTTATGGAGCGCAGTATGAGGCCAATTCGTTCCCGTCATCGTTGATTGCTTGCAACGGTTCGGCTACCACCAGAGCAGCTGATTCTGCCTCAGTGGTTGATTCCAGCCTGTTCGATAATGGGAGCGGAGCTGTGTTTGTCGAGACTGGCTCCGTTTCAACGACGAATTACCCAACTCCCCTCACGATTTCGGACCAAACATCGAGCAATTTAGTCAGGCTTCAGGGCAACTCGACTGGAACCAATATGGAATTCCAATGCAAAGCCGACAACTCGCTGATTGTTCAAGTCAGCACACCGTTCACAGCGTCAGGGACTAAACTGGCCGCCAGCTATAACACCAACGCATTTAGTTTCTGCGCTGACGGTGGAACTGTTGTGTCGGACAGCAGTGGCCAATTGCCAGAGGGGTTGGAAAAACTGCACATAGGCACGGACTGGAACGGCTCAAACACTATCACGGGCCACATTAGGCGAATAGCAGTCTACCCAGCTCTGTCTGACACCAACCTCCAAGCCCTCACGTCTTAACAACTGATTACATCTCAATTGATATGCACTACACCGATTATTATTTGAAGTTTGCCGACGAGGCCGAATGCCGCGCCACATTGTTTGAGAAGGTGGCGATTGCCTGGGAGCCACAAGACGACCCAGAGGCCGAGCGCGTGGCCACCGAATGGGAAGAGCGGCCTAGGTTTCGAAACATCGACATCCTGCCACTGGTGGTTGACCAGGCTGGCACCTATGACGAGGAAGGCAACGAGTTGGCCGCGCCTGTGTTTGTTGATGGCTTTCATGCCAACGTCCGAGCACTCGATGGCGAGCCAGTTGATTTAATCGAGCCATTCAAGGTTAATGTAAACTCGCCCGCCAGGGTTTGGGCGTGAAGACAATGGCCGACACTTGGGGCGAATGGTTCAAGGTGCCGCTGGTTGGCGTGATTGGTTTCAGTATTACCGGCAGCACAATTGATGAGTGGCTTCGCATTGGCATCGCCATTGCAACGCTTGTTTATACCATCGCCAAGGCCGGCAGCGCAGTGATTGAGTTCAAGAGAAAACGCAATGAGAAACGCAATTGAGATAGGATTTCTGGCAACGGCGCTCTTCATGCTGAGCGGTTGCGCAGCGCTAGAGCAGGCCACCGGTTGGGCCTATGAGGCCGAGGTCACAACGCAAGTGCTGCCTGATGGCAGCCAGCAATCTGTGACCAATTGGGTGACCAAGCCCAACGTCAAAACCGGCATTACCATTGGCGGCCAGCTTGCACCGCAGCCTGTTGGCAGCATCGCAAGCCAAACCATCCTTGCATTGCTTGGCATTGGCGCAGCCATTCGCGGCAGGCAGTGGAAAAAGGCCGCTGTGAGCGGCGTTGAGGCAGCGCAAGAGTTCAAGGCAGCGCTCAACAAAAGCAACGCTAAGGGCAAGCTAGACGGCATTCTCGGCAATCTAAAAACACAGCAAAAGGCCGCTGGAACCTGGGGCCTCATCAAATCAATCTTAGGCAAACTCTGACATCATGGCAGCAGTCGAAATTCCAACTACATCTTTTCGCGATTTCTCCACCAGCGCATACGGCAACCAAGGGCTTGAGCTTGACGAGGTGGCCGCATTTACAACGCTAGTCAATGGCTCAGGCAATGGCGTCAAATTCGAGTTTGCCAGCGCCGGGTTTATGATTTTCTACAATGCCGGCGGCACAACGGTTACCTTCACCATCAAGCTTGATGAGCCAGACGAATATGATGCGCTGGGCATTACGTTTGCAGACAAGGTGATTACGGTTGCGGGCGGCGAGAAGCATTTGCTGCCAGTTGATTCACGTTATCGCACTTCAAGCGATGGCATGATTTACATTGAATGTAACACGGCGACCAACTGCAAATTGCAGATAACCAAGCGCTACACTATTGTTTGATTTTGCCTCATGGCGCTGACCTACAAAGAAGCGCCCACGGTTACCGCTGGCGCTACTATCACAAGTGGCCAATGGAACCAACTAGCCCAGGCATTCAATGACCGCCTCCTTGGCGGTGTGGGCGACCCAACATACCGCTTGCACTGGTATTGGCACTCGCTATTTCGCGTGCTACGTGCGCCCAATGGCACCAACTTTGCGCCGGAGGATGAATGGTGGAAAATATATGCCCACGTTCAGCCAGACGAGGCAACCTTTCCGACCACCGCCGCTGGGCAACCAGAAGGTGCATTTCTTGGCAACCCCATCAACGGCTTCATCTTTGGCAACGGCGACGACATCAAAAGCGAAGCAGGGCGCCTAAGTTATGATGGCGCTGATGGCCAAGGCATATTGCTGCACAACGTCAGCGGTGCGCCGTCTACTGATTCAGAAAAATGGGACATTGGCCGCTATCAACGCGGCGTGGTTGATGGTAGCAATACGACAGATTTAAGCCTAGCAAATGCGCTAGTGGCAGCCCGCTCGCATTTTAGGATGGGCTTTTTCAATTGGTTTCAGCGCTCCTATGGCGGATTTATCCCACGCCCAGCCTATAACGGGCAATGCGCCAACTCACCCGACCTGCCCGACTATAGCCTAAAATTTACCAATACAAGCGTCACCCCCAATACGACCACCACATACAGCACTTGCCCAGGGCAAACCAATGCGGTGTTTTCGTGGTTCAAGGCAAGCAGGGACTACATTTTGCTACATTGGAATGGCAGTATTACCAGACTGCCAATTGCGTCTTACATGGAGGGGCCATATGATGGCGAATTCAATGACGCACGCCTTGCGCATCCAGCAGGAGACCAACTAGCGCGAGCGCTCAATGCTTTTGTTGAGCAATTCAGAGGCACAGAAGCCGAGCAAGCGGCAACCGGTTACAAGGTCGAGGAAAAGGCGTTTGATTTCGAGGGCTTCCTAACCCGCCAATATTACCTCGCGCCAGCCTATGGCGAAGACGATGGCACCGGCACCATTGAGGCCACATACGAGCGTTTTGCGTTTGCCAACAACACGGCAGCCGATACCTATGGCGGCCTGATGGATTCGAGCGGCAACCCTACAGCAACCACGAATTACAACATCCACAGCGGTTTTGTTTTGGCTGGTGTGTTGGCTTACCGCGACTTTGGCAGCGGCGACAAGACGTTTGCCGTTGAAGTCGACGGCACAGAACTCACCAGGCTAACCATTGTCAACGGTAGCAACTCAGCTAGCGCATGGTTTGAAGTGCCAGCAGGTGGCAACGTGCGCGTCAAGAACATCGACGCCATGGGTGCGCTCGATGAGTGTTATGTAGAAATTGCCGAGCTTCTGGAATACAAGCCAGAGAATGAAGACGCCTATCTTGTGCTTAGATGCGGCAGCGCCTCCAATGTTACCTATGATTCGGAAGGCAAAGACACAAGCACGCCCAAAGACATCAGCGATGCTTACTTGCGCCATGGCATGATTTACAATGGCAACCGTTCAGATATCCAAGGTGACGCGGTGGCCATCAATGCAAATCCAATTTATCGCACCGTTGCCGAGCAAGTGCGCAAGCGCCTGCGCATGGTCGACCGGCATGGCCTAGTGGGCTATGAGGTGAGCGGCGGCAAGAGCGTGCTTTACTTTAACCGTCGAGCTTTTGGCCTATCGTATGCCGACCAATTTGAGGACATAGCGCCAAGCCAAAGCGCTATTGCAAGCGGCGCTATCCAGGCAGGCATTGTTTACACTGTAAGCGGCGGCACAAGTATCACCTATAACGGCAGCACGGTGGCCGCTGGTGCGCAGTTTACAGGCGCCCATGGCGTCACCACCTACACCAAAACGGCAGGCACCGAAACCGTGCTTGAATACGAGTTGATTCGCGAGGATGCGCCGGAGGCCGGCTATTCCAACCAATGGTCAATGTTCATGCAAAGCATTGGCTACCAGAACAGCGAATCCAGCGCCTACAAGCCCAGCGGTTACGGCGATGTGATTGGCTGGGGCCATGATAGGTGCGCCATGTTTTCAAAGGATTGGACAAATGTTGCCGGCGCTGGCGACCCTGTAGGCAAGGAGATTTTGCCGCACGTGACGCCCTACCCTGGCGCTTACCTGCAACGCTCAGAAAACCCGACTGGATACCGCTATTTGCTCAACACTCATGCCGTAGCGTTGGGCGAGGTAGCGCCAGGCACAGCGGGCAGCCACCTGATAGAGCAAGCAAACTATGGCAACTGTGAGGACTCAAGCGCCACTGATTGCATAGGCGCCAATGGTCATTATAAATCGTGCAAGGTTTACGTGCCAGACTACAAGGTCACCAGCGTGCGGGATGCTGGAAGCAACCAAGTGCGCGTAGAGCTTGACCGCCGGCTTTCCTATAACGAGGACGCACCCAGCACGATTGCCGACAACGCCACAAGCCGCGCTTCTTACATTGCAGCGGATAGCACTGGCAGCGCTAACGGCGGTTACCGGACAGATGAAAATGCGGTGGTTGAATACTTGCGCACCTTCATCGACGGCAGCGCCACACAATGCGGCCAGCGGATTGGCGACATGGCGCCAGATGCTGATGCTGGCAGCGGTTGGGACACAAGCGTGATAAATGGCTCCTGTATGCCTCGCTTCTATTTCACAAGGCTCATCCCTTATGTCTATGAAGACAGCAACGCCGACTATAACACCACCGATACCCTAGCGCGCACAGATGAATTGACCTGGATGGAGACCATCTTGCGGGCTATTTGCGAGGGTTACGTTGACGAGGACTCGACCAACAACCAGCGCAAATACATCGACTCAATTACAGGCTTAGCAACGTGCTATAACAAGCGCTTATATGATTGGACCTTTGAACAATTAATGTTTTCGGCCAATGGCAAGCAGCACTATAGGGCGCTGCCTGACACGGTGCGCAGCGATTCAGTGCGCGGCTTTGGGCCGCAACCGTCAATGATTACATACGCCGACCATTTTAACCAGTTGGCTGAAGCGGTCAATTTGTTGACAAGGGCGCGGTTATATTTGCCGGTGAGCTTTCAGTATAAACACTATGACTATGAGGCAACCACATACATCACCGTGCAATCAAATACATCACCGCCTGATTGCTCAAATGGCGCTGTGTGGGCCAATGACATCGCACCGCCTCAATCATATAGCTTGGTGTTTAATGACAGCGCCTGGCGCGATTCTGCTACGCCAACGGGCCTTGCCTACCAGCAATGCCGCATTGATTCGGACGCATCTGGCAACTGCATCTTGAAGTGTTACAAGCGCGATGTTCACTACCGGTTTAAGTTAACCGAGGAGGCGCTTAACTCGCTGCCTGATGACTTGCGCACATTGGTCGACACAAACACCGCAATCGGCTATGGGGCGATTGATGAAAAACAGACTAGGGTGGTTGAGCGCGTAGCAGTGGCCACCGGCGACGGTTATGGAGGCACCGGCACCAATGGCGTTGAGTCAGACTATGCTGTAAGTGGTCAAAGTTATGATTGGGAGGCAACGCACACGCCAGGCGGCGCAACTTCTGGTCTATTTACGGGCAAATGCGTCACAACCCAGGGCGGCATTTTAGACGCAGACGCACCACCAACTAGCGACTATGTGGACACAGATGATGCCAACACTGGCTCTTATGCCTGGAACCGCCGCAACATCACCGCAACCGACATCCAGGCATTCGTTGAAGTGCCTTTAAGCTGATGGCAGTCACGGACCCCAGCACGTTTACCGTCACACCTTCACTGTCCAAGGTCAGCCTGTCATGGACTAGCGCAGGCGCCAGTGGCTACCGCATTAGGCGCAAGACTGGCAGCGGAGCGTATGTGCTGATTTACGACGGCGGCTCAAGCAATTTTTTCCTGACCGACTACGTTGCAAATTTCAGCCAATCGGGCGCGCTAATGGAGTATGACTATAAGGTCACGAGCGTTGACACGGACGGCGTGACTGAATCAACTGGAGTGGAAGACACGGCGGTTATGCCATCCTTAACCACCGCCAACGTGCAAGGCGTGAGCGTCCTTGATAGCCAACTGAAGGTGAGCGGCACCAACACCACCGTGGGCAACACCTACAGCTTGCCCACTGGCACGGTGACCATTGACGACCACGTTGAAACGATGCACGAAAACCAGTTTGGCGGCGCTGGGCAATATGATGACCGACTCTGAACGTAGGCCGCAAAAGTTGTGCTTTAAGCGAACCCCACAAAACCCTGGCCTAACCGCCAAGGAGCGGCCAACGATGGCCACCATGGCCAAGAGCCTGCTTGATGCCGCCGGTCAACTGCTCAAAAAAGGCGTCAAACGCGTAAGCGCCAAAGAGCGCAAGAGGCGGCTTGATATTTGCCGCCAATGCCCACACATGGAGAGCAGTGGCACCAAATATGAGCGTTGCATGAAGTGTGGCTGCGTGTTGGCCTTCAAGAGCGCCCTAGAGGCGTGGGGCTGCCCAATCAACAAATGGTAAGCCGTTCATGAATCCAAGCAGACAATGATTTGCCAGCTTGGGCGGCGTGCGCTTTCCAGCGCGCAAGGTTGGCCTCTGTGGCTCTAAAGTTGACCAAGACACTAGCGCGCTCACTAGCAGGCTTGGCGGCGTTTTGATTGCGTTTAGGTGCAGGTGCCATCAGTAGTTGAAAGTTGATTCGGCTTTATAAATGCCACCTGGTGCAGCCTTGTATGTAATAGATTTTGGCTCCCACTGGCCGTCAATCAATTCAAATTTCTGCTCAACAACAAAACCAAAGGATTTGCCATCAAGCGCCTCAAGTGCATCTGTGTTCCATGACTCCATCCAAACGCTTTTTGATGTGTCACCGGTGCCAGTGTATTCGCCATGCGTGTTCAGTTTAGCGCCTGGGATATAAAGCGGGCCACACAGTGCGCCAAACAATTCAACTGCTGGGCCTATACTTTCACCATCATGCTCGCTAAAGTAAATCGAGTTCTCGACGTCATTGCTTGCTGATGACCATTTCTTGTCGTTCACATAGCCATCATCGTGAACAACTGCCAAGTGATATGGGAAATCGTGGTCATATCGCATGGTAAATAAACTGCGTGCTGTGATTGTTTTTTCTGTCATGGTGTGTGTGCTGTTGATGTTTAGAATGTAGCCAAAACAGTTTCAATGATTTTCTTGATTGCCGCGCTTTTGCCATTCAGTTTTTTGCCGCTTAATAGCAATGTGCGGTGAACTGCCTGGCGCGCTTTTGGTGATGCGTCCCGCAAATCATACTTGTATTCATGATGCCAGAATGGGAACAACCCCATATAGTGCGAGGTGCCGACAAAATTCTTGTCTAAGCCAATGATAGCTGAATAGGCGGTGAAATCTGTTTCCAAATCAACGCTGGCCTTTTCAAGCAAAGCGTCAAAAACGGTCTCTGTGTAGGTAATTGATTTTGTGACTTGTTCCATGGTGTGTGTGCTGTGATGGTTAGAGTGAGGCGCCCGAAGGCGCCCAGTGTTGCGGTTGTTACTTGTTAAGCTCGTCGTAAATGTGGCCAGCGGCTTTGACGTAAGCGCCTTCACCTAAAACGATGTCGTAAGCTTTAGCCAAATCAATGCCGGCTTCTTTAACCAGCACGCTAATGGCGGCAGAGATAACCAAGTTTTTGTCGGTTGTGCCAAGAAGTTTGGCAATTGAGTTTAGTGCGTTTGATTTGTTGCTGTCGTTCATCATGGAAACAATATGCACCACACCTGTTGGTTTGTAAAGACATTTCAACAACTTTTTTCACATTATTTTTGCGCACCGAAAAGACACGATTTTTGACCCTAAAAACGTTCTTGATTTCACTTGTGGGAGTAAAAAGTGCGGGTGAATCGACTTGTGGGAGTAAAAAGTGCGGGTGAAAGCCACTTGGGCCGCTTTTTGGGCGCAAAAATGCTTGGTCAACAAAAGGCTTGATTTTTGGCCAATTTGTGCCATCATCAAGCCAGGTTTTAGCATCTTTTTGTCTTCGTTGAACAAGGGGCGGTGGTTGCGGCCATCGCCCCCCTTTCTGCCCCTGATTGATAAAAGTGATAATTTTTGTTGACGGATGCTGGCCTCTGCATTACTGGTGTTTCCCATGGCAACAATCACATTCATTGCATTGATATCACTTTTAGCCGCATGTGCGGTATCTGGCTACCTAGCGACAACCCCAGACGGCAAAGAAGCCTGTAAGGGCTCCAACCACAACGCCCGCCGTTGATTCACATGCCCACTGCGCACCAACAAGGATACAACGCCTCGGGGGCGCTAGGTAACGCCAAAGCGCTTTGGGCATCCTCCTTTATGACCTGCCAGGCGGCGAGTTGCCGCACCAACAAAATCACGTTTGGGCTTAATAAACTGGCGGGTCGGGCGGCTGAGTTGGCCGCCCGCAATTTCAGCCACCTGGAGGCATTAAGCCAGAGCAAAAATGACTATGCTCTCAGGAAGCCAGGTGGCCGAGCGGTCGAGGTGGCCGCTCATAATTTACAGAAGCCATGAAAACAATACTTGCAGCATCATTAATAGCATTTGCGGCATTTGCAGAACCAACATTGACTGGCGAGCAGCAAATCATAGCCTTGACCCTCTTGGCAGAGGCACGCGGCGAAGGCGTTGAAGGCTTGGAAGCGGTGGCCATGGTTATCAAGCAACGCATGGCCAACAGGAAGCAAACAGCCAGCCAAGTTTGCTTGGCGCCAAAACAGTTTTCCTGCTGGAACGGTAAATCAAGCGACGACTTGCACCACTTATGGCAATCACCAGCCGCACCTGATGCCATCA
>Ga0208644_1001632_pt1 | contig 18564 bp, 35 predicted proteins | sample VirMetDEL_Nov_18_FD_184517 | JGI IMG/M metagenome (GOLD analysis project Ga0208644, IMG submission 184517) | Aqueous microbial communities from the Delaware River and Bay under freshwater to marine salinity gradient to study organic matter... | ecosystem: Environmental > Aquatic > Marine >... | reverse complement strand
CGAACGAACGACCCACACTGATTTTGCTCAGAAGGACCCGCGCGCGGTCTCGGCGGTCACGGCTTCGCGGTTGCGAGCGCGCGTTCCATTGCCGCGATGAATTTCTGATTGAACTGACGCTGAACAATCTTGCTTCCAACGTCCTGAATGGGAAAACGGCCTGTGTAGCGCGGTGCTGATGATGCCTTGATGAAGTAAGGGAACAGCTGCTCGCGTGAGCGGCGATAGATACCAGCTGGTCGGTTGCCGCCGCGTGGTGTGCCAACAAAGAAGCCGCCGCGTTTGTTCGTGGTGCTGAGTCCTTTGCTGATGGACTTGAGGGTGGCGACGCTGACGTTGCCTTGGGCCGTGGTCTTGACCAGTGAGGTGGGCACCAGGGCGGTACCAGGGGGGAGGGTGCCGTCCTTGTCTGCACCAGCAAAGAAGCGCTCGAAGCCTTTGGCTACACGGGTGCCGCCATTGATGCCATAGCGCAGGTAGCGCGCACGGTTACGGCCTTGCTGATTGTTGGCATAGACGATGGCGGTGAGGTCTGCCTTCTTGGACTTCTGAACTAGGAAGGCGGACTGGGTGAACTTGGTAGGGCTGTTGAAGTATTGGTTGGTTGCGCCATTGAGCGACTGACGGGCTTGGAAGGCCACGTCGTTCAGGGCCACGGACGTGGCAAAGGGCAGCTGCTTTGCAACGGCCTTAGAGAAGCCTGTAGCGCGCTTCAGGTCGCCTGGGTCAATGGTGAGGGTGATGGCCATAGGCCAAGGGTAGGCATAGCCGATAGATAGTCCTGCCAACCTGCCAACCTGCCAACCTCTCGGCAAGACCGCTGCGTTAGTACATACGCACTGCGATTTCCTGTCAACCTGCCAACCTTGTCAACGTTGCCCCTATAGCTCCTTTTTTCTACCCTCTCCCCTTTTTATTAACTCTTTTAGAAAGGTTAGTAGGTTAGAGAGGTTAGGGGAGGGGCTGCGCTGCAATGGATCTCAGCCTGACAACCTCATGCGGGAGGTTGGCAGAACACCCATTTGCTGCGCCCATCCAGCCATTGGCGCTGCTTGACGTAGCCGAGCTCGCGCATGATCGACGCCACCTGCATCTGATCGGCACGGCTCTGCCGTTCCACTGGTTTGCTGATGGCTTCGGTTAGCAGCAGCTCGCTGGTGATGGGTCGGCCGTCGTTGCGTGGTGCGTTGAGCCATTCCTGAATGGCGGCCTTCCACGGGCTATCCACGAGGTAGGACTCGTTCTCGTGATCCACCTGTGCGCTGTGTTCGCGTGAGAGGTGGTTGGGTTCGCCGTTGCGGAATGCGGCGACGGCTGCGGACCAGATGGCGTCACGCTCCAGCAGCAGGCCATCCACGGGGATATGCGGGGCGGCTGTGACGGGTACCACCCAGAAGCGACGGTTCCCTGTGTCGTCAACCAAGAAGCCGGTGTCCCGGTTGGTGGAGCCAACGATGATGGATCGCCGGGGGTATGCCTCAGTTGTGCGCTGGTATGGCGCGCGGAACATGTCCGTTTGCTGGGTGAGGAAGGCCTTCACTTGGCCGGCGTGCTTACGGCCGGTGATGTGGTCAAGCTCGGCCCATTCCATAAGCCAGCTGCGGTGGAGCACCATTAGGTCGTCTTTGGAGCCGATATCGCGCAGGGCATCCGAGAACCAGAGGCCGCCTAGGTTGCGCCAGAAGGTGGACTTACCGCAGCCTTGAGGGCCCATTAGGACACAGGCAGAGTCGTGCTTGCAGCCGGGCTGGAAGATGCGGCGGACAGCGGCCACGAGGGTGGCCTTAAGCATGGCGTCGTAAAGGCTGCCAGGTGTGTCTGTGGGACGCAGGTAAGCGGTTGCGAGCTGATCAATGGGCACGGGCTCCACATGGTCGGCAACGTGCTCTAGGTATTCGCGGACGGGATCGTATGGGTTTTCAAGGGCGACGACGTGGACGGCATCAGCTGCAAGGTCTTTTGTGACCTTGACGCCCTGCTCGGCAAGATCGAGGTAGAAGTGCTCGATATGTTCGAGGGGCTTTTCATCAAGCTCGATGGTCTTGGTGAAGACGTTCCATCGAAGGCGGGATGCCATCTGCTGGCGCAGCAGGGCTAGCAGTTCGTTGGATTCGAGCTTGAGCAGTTTGAGTCCAGCAGCTGATGGGGTAGGTTTTGCTGCGCCATCCGGTGCATGGACGGACGGCCGCGCGGCTGGAGACGTGCGGCTTTTCTGATGGCCTGCTAGGTGCGCAAGGGTGCCAAGGGAGACGCCACCGGCTGCTGATGAGAAGGTGCGCCATTTGGCTTCACATGCGCCGGGTTCAAACTTGCCGGAAATGGTTGACCATTGGATCCAATCGCCGAGGAGCGAGTCGTCGACTGAATGCAGGGCCATGCCAACGCGTAGCCATGCGTCGTAGTCGTCCGCGTCTGCTGCTGGCACTGATGCGAGATAAGTGCGTGCGCGCTGGATATCGGTATCTGGCAGCTGCAGCAGTGGTGCCGGTGCGGGCTTCTGACGCTGCATCTGCTGAAGCAGCAGGGATGGGGCTTCTGAGATGGGTAGATCGCCCGGTGCGCGGCCTGTGAGCCATCGATAGGCGCCAGTCATGGGATGGGCGCCGGCCACGACGGATTGGCAGCCAGACCAGCGGAGCTCAAGCTGCTCACCTTTGACGCTGCTGCGGATCTTGGTGGTCTTGATGGTGGCCCAGAAGGGTTCTGGGACTTGGTAGATGATTTGAACGCGGCCATCACGGCCTGAGGTCACGGCCCATGATTTGGGAAGCTCGCGTAGAGGTGCGCCGATCTGCTCTAGGACTTCGGAGGCACCGAGACCATCGTGATCGACAAATAGGAGACCGCCGGACTGGGGGCCAGCGATGACGCCGATAGCGACGGCACGGCCTGCATTGATCTCGGTGGTGAGATCAGCGCGGGAGATGGGGTGCTTTTGCCATTCGGGTTGGTAGGGGCGTTTGTCGTTGCCTACGGCTACCAATGCCCAGTGGTTGGGGATATTGGCGAGTTGATCGAGCAGGTCGGCTACCACGCGAAAGGTGAGAGGCCGGCAAAGTGTGGCGGATAGGTTGGCAGGTTGCTAGCTATCTCAATATTTCATTTGCGTCGCAGACTGAGCGCGCGATGCCAGCGATGCCACCAGCAGAGCGCACAGCGCCGAGCCATGCGTGCTGCTCGGGGCGGATGCGGCCGTTGGGAGTCTTCACCTCAATGCTGGTGAACACGGCCAGCTGGCTGCCAACCATCTCTGGGGTGATGGTGATGGTGCGCCAGCCGATCAGGTCAGCGGAGCCGCGGGCCAGGCCGAATTGCACGGGCCTCCCGGTGCGTGGATCAGGTAGCTGGCCGACTTGATTACGGAAAAGACGCAGATCGGTGCGTGTACCAAGCGCTAGGCGTATTTGCTGCTGGAGTGTGGTCTCGGCATTGGCCACTAGGCCCGTGATTTCTGCTGCCTAGCAAAATAAACGTATTTGGCCCAGCCAACGGGATTCTTCATCCCACGGGCTTGCCCCAGATGGATTAGTTCTTGCAGTGTGCGTGCTTGGCCTTGCTCACGGCGTGCGATGCGTTGCTCGGTGCGCTTTAGCTCCTGCAGTTCTCCTGCGATTTGACGGATGACGCGCGATTTGATCGGCGTGCATTGATGGCCGCAGACCGGGCAGATTGGCTGCGGCTTGAACGCTGCAAAGCACTGCTCACAGGTCCGCACCGATGGCGCTGGTGTGCCCTTGCTGCGGCGCATACGGTCATCGAGTGACCAGTCGCGTGGATCATCGGGAAATCCGTGGCGCGTGACGTTGCCAACGTGATCAAGGATCAGCGCAGCATCCTTGCCTGGCGCTGGACGCAGCACGCGACCTACTTGCTGCAGGTATAGGCCGAGCGATTGCGTGGGACGCAGCAGGATGGCGCACGATGCGGCTGGTACGTCGAAACCCTCGCTGACCACATCCACAGTCACCAGCACGTTGGTGCGATGTGCGGCGAAATCAGCAACCACCTGCTCCCGGTTTTCTGTGTTGCCCAGCAGCAGTTCTGCGGGGATCCCAACCGTCCTAAATGCGTCGCACACTGAGACAGCGTGTTTGATGTTGCAGCAGAACGCGATGGATTGCTGGCCTGAGGCAAGGCGCTGGTAATGGCTGATTGCATCGCCTGTGACTGTGGGGCGATCCATAGCGGCCGCGGCCTGATCGTTGGCGTAGTCACCGGCTCTTGTACGTACAGAGGCAAGATCAGCGACCACTGGCGGCGCGTAGATGCGTGCGGGCGATAGGTGGCCTGTGAATACCAGATCAGCAACGCTGGGGCCGAGCACCATGGCATCGAACGTTGAGCGCAAACCGCAGCCATCAAGGCGGCATGGTGTGGCGGTAACGCCGAGGCGGTAGGCGTTGGGATAATGATCGAGGATGCGCGCCCATTGGCCTGCAGTGGCGTGGTGCGCTTCATCAATGATGATCAGACCCGGCTGCCAAGTCATGCGCGCCAGCCTGCGCGCGAGCGTTTGCACGGATGCGACCTGCACTGGTGCATCTGTTGCGGGCACACCAGCGGCGATGATGCCGTGATCAAGGCCGACCCATTGAAGTTTGCTGCTGGCCTGGTGGATCAGCTCGCGGCGGTGTACCAGGATCAGCACGCGGTTGCCCTTGGCTGCAGCGCTGGCGGCGATGGTGGAGAAGACGATTGTCTTGCCGCCGCCGGTGGGCAGCACTAGCAGCGGTGCGCGGGCGCCAAAGCGGTAGGCATCGCGCAGATCATTGATGGCGCGTTGCTGGTAGGGGCGGAGGTGCATGGGTTGCATCTGACGGCATCAGCCTATAGGGTGCCGCAAGTTGCCACAACTCATGGACAATTCTGCGTATCACGCACATCCGGCAGTCTCAAAGTCTCATCTAGATCTCATCGCGCGATCACCGCTGCACTATTGGGCGCGGTATGTCGATCCGGCTCGCGTCGTACCAGAGCCAACGCCACAGATGCGGCTTGGCACTGCGCTGCATACGCATGTGTTGGAGCTGAGCCGATGGGATGCCGAGATTGCCGTGGCGCCTAACTGCGACCGCCGCACCAAGGCAGGCAAAGAGGCATTTGCTGCGTTTGAATCCGACTCAGCCGGCAAAACGGTCATCACCGCCGACGATGCCGAGGTGGTGATGCAGATGGGCCGCAGCATCATGCGGCATCCCGGTGCTGCGATGCTGCTGGGCATGGCTGGCAAGGCTGAGACCACGCACATGTGGACGGACGCCACCTATGGGCTGCAGTGCAAGTGCCGGCCCGATTGGTTGACTGATGACGGCAGCATCGTGGTGGATCTCAAGACCACCAGAGATGCCAGCCCTCGTGGTTTCCGGCACAGCATCACCAGCTTCCGGTATCACGTCCAGGCTGGCTGGTATCTGCACGGGGTGGAGCAAGCCACCGGCAAGCGGCCCGATCAATTCATCTTCATCTGTGTGGAGACCACTGCGCCTTATGCCGTAGCGGTCTACGCGGCAGATGCAGAGATGATCGAGCGCGGCTACCAGCAGGCCATGGATGATCTAGGCAAGCTGGCCGTTTGCAAGGCGGCCGACAACTGGCCTAGCTACAGCGATCAAATTGAGCCGATCAGCTTGCCGGCTTGGATGACTGGCGCCAGCGGCCAGCAGCAGCAAGCACCCGAAATCGAGACCTATTGATGACCGACCCAACCACATCCCTAGCCACCACTCAGCCCGGTGGCTCAGTGTTTTCAGGCATCCAAGCATTTGAGGATGCTCAACGGATCGCCAAAGCCTTGGCCAGCAGCACGCTGATACCGCCTCAGTTTCAGGGGCAGCAGGGTTTTGCTAATTGTCTTGTGGCGCTTGAGATCGCCAATCGGATGGACATCAGTCCATTTCTGGCGATGCAGCATCTGCACGTCATTCATGGCCGGCCCAGCTGGTCAAGCAGCTTCATCATTGCAATGGTGAACGGCTGCGGCCGGTTCAGCCCGTTGCGGTTTGAGCTGAGCGGCGCCGGCGATAGCTTGGCCTGCTATGCGGTGGCGACTGATCTTGGCAGCAAACAGGAGCTAAAAGGCCCAACGATCACGATGGCGATGGCCAAGCGTGAAGGCTGGGCAACGAAATCAGGCAGCAAATGGCAAACCATGCCAGATCTGATGATTCGCTACCGCGCCGCAGCATTCTGGGGCCGGTTGTATGCGAGTGATTTGCTGCTTGGTATGCAGAGCCAGGAGGAGGTGCTGGACTTGGAACCTGTCAGCGTCAGCGAGGCACCTGCCACCAGTGTGGCGGATCTCAACGCCAAGCTGCAGCCCGAAACACCAGTCGCTGCAACGGATCAGGATGAACTCTTCTGACTACTTAACGGCCACTCAGTTAGCGCAACGATGGGGCCTGCACCCTGACACGCTGATGCGCTGGCGTAAGGCGGGCAAGGGTCCGCCGTATTTCAGAACGCCCGGTTTCGTGCTCTACCCCTTGGCCGAGGTGGAGCAATACGAAAAGGCCAACACCATCACCCACGATTGAACCATGAGCTTCAAGCTGAATCTGAGCATCTTCAAAAGCACCAAGCCCGACAGCAAGATCGACTTTTCGGGAATGATGAACGTCAAGGTTGAGGAGCTGGACGCGTTTTGCGCTTATGTGATGAGCCAGACGCCTGACCAGTACGGCAGCGTTCAGGTGCCCATTAGCGGCTGGAAGAAAACCAGCAGCAAGGGGCTGGCGTATGTGAGCGCTGTAGCGCAACCGCCTCGTGACTGGGTGCCACCTGCCGCTGGTGCCACTGCTGCCGCGCAGAGCCTGGCTGATGCCACCGATGGGGTGATGACTGAGGTGGCCGAGGAATCGTTTTTCTAACGCCCCATCAGCTCACATTCGAGCCGGGCGATTTCGTTGACGGCCTGCTGCAGCAGCTGCTGCTGATAGCAAGCCTGTTTAAGGAGCGCCGCGGCCATAGCGCCCGCATCCTCGCTGTATAGCAGGGTGCGGGCTTGTTTTTCGATCTCGAACTGCTGTTCTGCTGATAGCTGGACAGCCATCCACTCACCGAAGTTCATGGTGCCATAGTGGTGGTGTACAGACGCACGTTAGCGAAGCCGTGAACTGCCCCCGTTGTGGATCGGATCAGATACGCGCGCTATGCACCTATAGCAAGCGACCCGACAATGTGACTAGGCAACGGCGCTGCACCAGCTGCGCGCATGTTTGGTACACGGTGGAGCTGCCTGTGAGCGTGGCGGTGATTGGGTGGTCGCGTGAAAGCGGCGGATCTAAGCCAGTGCTACGGGTTCCAGTGCAGCTTGCGGTCGGTAGTGATGCGGTGTAACGGATTGCGACACGCAATGGTTGACGGTGCCCTACGGGCAGGGCATAATGGCCACACGAGGGGAGCGGTCCACTCGCAAAACTCAACCGCCGCGGAACGGATCACACGACGCGACACCACGAGATCAACACGGCCCGACTAAGCCCGCCCCGCCGGTTGGCCCGGCACACCTATCCACTCACACCATGAAAAAGGCACTTACAAGCGACTGGGGGCCGACTTTGTATCTATGGACTGCACAGCTTGCCGAATCCCTAGTGGCCGTGTACGTCGCCGGACTGATGTTCGGCGCATGGCTGCATCGCCTCAACGACCGCATCGCAAGGATGGTCGCATCATGAACCGCATCAACAACGCCATCTGTTTTCTGATCGTGGCGGCTGTGTTCGCCATGATCGGCATTGAATCTGGCGCGCATCAGGGCTACACGCATTCCGGCACCCAGCAGGTGGTGCGCCATGACTGAACGCCGCTTTTACTTTCAGATCAAGGCCGCGAACGTCTTTGAATCAATCACAGCCTGCAGCCTGACCGAAGCCAAATTGATCGCTGCTGATAGTTGGCTTGAGTGGTGGTCGCAGATTGAATGGCTTAACCCTGAACAGGAGCCTACTAATGGCTGAGGTGCAAGGCGCGCTGCTCCAATGGCGCACTGATGAGACTGAGCTAGGCAACTATGGCGAGGGTGTCAGCCGGCCACGCCACAACGCACGCGTTAAGGATTTCACGGTGCTGGTGCGGTTCCCGCAGACCAGGCCGATCAAGTGGTACACGCGCGCAGAATCAAAGCGCGCTGCTGCCAAATATGCCCGCAACCGCTGGCCCCATGCTGTAGCCGTAGAGGTGCTGTGAATTATCGAGAGTTTCTTTCAGGCAAACAGCGATCTGTTGATGCTGTTGGTTTTGATCCTCAGCAGTTCACGGCGCCGCTTTTTCCCTTTCAGCGCGACATCGTGACTATGGCCTGCCGTGTTGGCAGGTTTTGCATCTGGGCTGACTGCGGCATGGGCAAGACCGCCATGCAGCTCGAATGGGCCCATCAAGTCCACCAGCACACTGGCGGCAATGTGCTGATCTTGGCGCCGCTGGCCGTGTCACATCAGACCGTGCGGGAGGGTGCCAAGTTCGGCATCAGCTGCAGCTTTGCCGCAACGCAGGCCGATGTGCAGCCCGGCATTATGGTCACCAACTACGAGAAGCTGGCCCACTTTGATGCCAGCAGCTTCTCTGGCGTGGTGCTGGATGAGTCCAGCATCCTCAAGGCCTACACCGGCAAGATCCGCAACCAGATCATCGAATCATTTGCGCAGACTCCATTCCGCCTAGCCTGCAGCGCCACACCAGCGCCAAACGACTACATGGAGCTAGGCAATCATGCCGAGTTCGTTGGCGTCATGACCCGCACCGAGATGCTGGCCATGTTCTTTGTTCACGATGGCGGCGATACTGCCAAGTGGCGTCTCAAGGGCCACGCTGTTGCCAAGTTCTGGGAATGGGTCTGCAGCTGGGCCGTCACGATCCGCAAGCCATCAGATCTGGGCTACAGCGATGACACGTTCACGCTGCCGGCACTTGAAATCAGCGATTGCACCGTTGAGACGCCGCGAGAGTCCGTCACCGATGACAGCGGCCAGATGGGCCTGTTTGCCATGGAGGCAAAGACCCTGAGCGATCAGCGCCAAGTGCGCAAGGCATCGCTGCAGCTTCGTGTTGATGCTGCTGCGCAGCTGGCCAACAGCAACAGCGAGCAGTGGTTGATCTGGTGTGATCTAAATGATGAGAGCACAGCTCTGGCCGCGACCATTGATGGCGCTGTAGAGGTCACCGGATCTGATTCCGATCAGCACAAGGAGGACGCCATGCTCGGCTTCCAGCAGGGCACGATCCGAGTGCTGGTGTCCAAGCCAAGCATCTGCGGCTTTGGGATGAATTTCCAGCAGTGCCACAACGTTGCATTTGTAGGCCTGTCGCACAGCTATGAGGCCTTCTATCAGGCGATTCGGCGGTGCTGGCGTTACGGCCAACAGCAGCCGGTGGCGGCCCACATCATCTATGACGTGGCCGAGGGCGCCGTGGTGCAGAACATCAGGCGCAAAGAGTCCGAAAGCACTGCCATGGCTGAGGCCATGGTTTCCATCATGAAGGAATCAACCATGCAACAACTCAAAAAGATCCAGCGGCAGGTTATGCCACACGTCACTGATCACCAGAGTGGCCGTGATTGGGATCTGTATCTCGGTGACTGCGTGGAGAGCATCGGCAAGCTTGACGATGACAGCATCCACTACAGCATCTTCAGCCCGCCCTTCGCCTCGCTCTACACATACTCGAACAGCGAGCGGGACATGGGCAACAGCAAAGACGATCAAGAGTTCTTCGATCACTTCGTCTTCCTGGCGAAGGAATTGCACCGCGTGCTGATGCCCGGCCGGCTGATCAGCTTCCACTGCATGAACCTGCCCAGCAGCAAGGAGCGCGACGGATTCATCGGCGTCAAGGACTTCCGCGGCGACATGCTGCGGATCTTCCAGGCTGCTGGCTTCGTGTTCCATAGCGAGGTGTGCATCTGGAAGGATCCGGTGACCGCGATGCAACGCACCAAGGCCATTGGCCTGCTTCACAAGCAAGTTCGTAAGGATTCGGCGCTTAGCCGCCAAGGCATACCTGACTACCTGGTGACCGTGCGCAAGCTGGGCGACAATCCCGAGCCATGCGCTGGCCCGTTCACGGAGTTTGCCGGTGAGAACGGCCCGCGTAAATCGGGCGATGAGATCAAAGACTCGATCAACATATGGCAGCGGTATGCCAGCCCTGTATGGATGGACATCAATCCATCGGATACGCTGCAATATCGGAGCGCTCGTGCCAATGAAGATGAACGTCACATCTGCCCATTGCAGCTGGATGTGATCCGACGCGGGATGCAGCTGTGGAGCAATCCGGGCGACGTGGTCTTGAGCCCGTTTGCAGGCATCGGCAGCGAGGGTTTTGTTGCGCTGGAACAGGGCCGCAAGTTTGTAGGGTTTGAGCTGAAGCCGAGTTACTTCGGATGCGCGGTCAAAAATCTGCAAGTTGCCGAATCGGCTAAGCAGACCAGCCTGCTGGAGGTGTTTTGATGAATGCCCGCCAACGACTAGAACAGCTGCTGACCGATTCCGGCGCCTACCGTCAAGGGCAGCAAGATGAACGCGAACGCCTGCAGAAGCTGATTGATCTGCGCATTGATCAGCTTTATGGCTTGACCGGCTTGCGCAACAGGCAGCAGCTTTGCTCTGAACTGCTGCAACTCCGCCAAACGCTTGAACCATGAAGGAACACCAGCTCGATCAGCAACGCGCCGACATGATGGAAGCGCTGTATGAACGCAGCGGTCGCACCTGCAGCACATACACCGGACTGTGGGAGGAATTTTGCCGCGATATGGCAGCCAATTTCCGCGACACGGACTACCCCGAGATGCTGTCCCGCGTGGTGCGCGCCATGGATGCCACTGAATCGGTGATGACGCAAAAGCAAGCGCAGCAGGCGATTGAGGTGTGCCGCCAGCAGCTGCTGGGTGATAAATGGCGGTGATGCCAGAGGGGCGCCGGTTTAAAGCCGGTGAGCACAACTACGCCGCGATCCTGACGCCTGAGCTGGTGCGTAAGCTGCGCCAGCTGCAACGTGAGGGATGGTCGTATCGCCAGCTAGCAGCCGAGTTCGACGTTGATGAAAAGCACGCATGGCGCATCTGCAAACGCATCGCTTGGGGATGGCTTGATGACTGACGCAATCAACCCGGCCCACTACCGCCGCGGGCCGGTGGAGGCCATCGACGTGATTGAGGCAGCAGTAGCTGATGCGCCCCATATGGTCCCGGCTTATCTGCAGGGCCAGGCGCTGAAATATCTGCTGCGCATGTGGTGCAAAGGATACGCACTGGAAGACGCTTCCACTAATCACCCATGACACAACAACATCCCATCACTCCACCGCCTGAGCTGGTGCAGCAGTGGAGAAGGTCTGGCCCTGCAAACGCTGCCGTCAACAATGCCTACGAGCGCCACATTGCCACTTGCGCCGCCCAATGGGGCGCAGACCAGGAGCTGGAGGCGTGCTGCCACCTGCTGACAAAGCAAGGGTTTGACTTTGTTGAAGACCTCCGCGCCGCCCGCCGTCCCAAGCCGCCGAGCTTGAAAGAGCAGGCGCTGCAAGCACTAAATGATGCCGTCAAAATGGCCGATGACACCCCGCCAGAGGGGATTTGCTCAGACCAAGCAAACATTATTCGTCGCGCTCTGGAGCAACTTGATGACTGACATGAACTGGGCGAACGCCAAGAGCGAACTAAACAGACGCATCGCTGAATTACGCAGTGTCCACGAAAGTCTGCCATCTTTTTACTCTGACTCCGTGAAGGGATGGGATGTGGACAACGTGTACACAGCAACCAATCATCTCCTAGCCGCTATCGAAGCACTTAAGCCATTGACAAATGGGCGCCATGTTTAACCTAATTTTCTGCTATCGCGCACTGGAGCAACTCGATGACTGATTCCAAACTTCAAGAGTTTCACGCCACTAGCGCTCAACTGATTCGCGCTGTCATAGAGAACGCCATCAGGGACACCTCGTCATGCCATTGGCGTGTCATTGAAGGTCCTGAAGATGGAAGTCAGATGGTTCGCGTTCGTGATCTGATGGCGTGGGCTGACAAGATCGCTTCCCAATTAGAGCAGGAGACCGAGCAATGACCCGCCCCATCACCCCACCGTCGGAACTGGTGCAGCAGTGGGATCGCGAATGGAGGGAGCAGCAAAATGCACCAGTTATCGGCTGGTCGGCCAATCTTCTTGCCTATGTCGCTGCTCGCGCCGCCCAATGGGGCGCCGATCAACAACTTGCAGAAGATGCAAAATGGCTGGATCATAATGCTTTAAATGAACCACATCTAAGGATTACTCCAGTGGGTGAATCCCTAAAAGAAGCAATGCGTCCCAAGCCGCTGACGCTGAAGGAGCAAGCGTTGTGTGAACTTGTCGATGCCTACAACTTAGGCCAAATCGATGATTCCACTTACGACACCATCCGCAAAGCATTAAAGGCACTGCCCAATGACTGATTACAAAGCAACCCCCGAGCAGTGGGAGCATGTACACATTTGCGCCGGTATGAAACACCAAGTCCCGTGGGCTACTGCGGATTGCCTCCTCGAACTTCGCGACAGGGTCGAGGTGCTAGAAAATGCAGCTCACAAACACACCGTGGAAACCAGCGCCAACATTTTGGCCTTGGCAAGCCGAGTCGAGGCGCTGGAGTCCACGCAGCAGCAACCTGAGCCGATTAACGAGGAAGAGAACAACCGCCGGTTTCATGAGTGTATGGACTTGATCCGCAATGCCACGCCAGAACAGATCCGTTCGGCCGCTGAGTTGCCCAAGCGCCCAGCCTCAAAGATCTACGAGATCAATGAACCGCTGAAGTTGACGCCTGAGCAAGCGCAACAGGTCAGGGATCTACTTACGCCAGAGCCGCGACGCAACTATCCGGTCAAACCAGATAGTTCGTTGGTAGAGCGGGTGAGTACGGCGATTGCGCTGGAGGATGAAAAGCATTACTGGCCGTCCACTGAGGGCGACGCAAGGGATGTAGTCGAGAGCGACATGGCCCGCGCTGCGATCCGCGAGGTAGCAGCTTGGATGACCAGCAACCCTGATGTTTATTTCCCACCTGCACTTGTCTTTGCTCTTGAACAGGAGGCCAACCGTGGCTGACCTCTCCCCCGCCGCAGATGCGGTGCTCAATGCTGTAACCCTCAAGCGGTACGACGTGCCGTATTACGCATGTCCAAAATCGATTGATCAGATCAAGTCTGATGTTGCCGCCGCCCTGCGAGCTGCTGCGGATCAGGTGGTGCCTGAGCAGGCTGAACCACCCTGTGGAGAAAGTGAACCATGGCCTCAGAGTTATCAGTTAATGGCCGATTCCAAGTGGGAACAACGGCAGCAAACTCGCGCCGAACTCCTCGCCATCGCCGCCGAGCTTGAAGCCCAGTAGCCGCCCGCAAGTGCCGCTGGTATTTGGACCGTCTTATCGCCAAACTGGAGGCATGATGCCCTACCTGCCAGGTCTATCCATGCTTGAGCGCTGGGCGCTTGGCATTCTTGTGCGCAGCCGCCGCACTGGGCTGGTAGTGGTCAAGCCATACGGCCGCGGCGAGATGATCGTCGCAGCAGACCAGACTGATCCGGTTGCGGCTTATGTCACCAACGGACCGGATGAACCGGCCAGCATGACGTTGGAGCGGATCTTTCATCAGCCGGCATACGGCGAGGGAGAATGATCAGCCTGCACGCTGGCCGCCTGCTGCTGGTGTGCTGCAGATCAGATCGCAACTGGCACGCGCGCGTGGTGCTTGGCCCCAAGCCTGAGCACCAGCTGGAGATGGATACCGGCACGGTCCACCTGCAGACGGCGCTGATCAAAGCGCAGCAGATCTACCAGGCTGCACGCAATCGGATCCGGCCCGTGGGTGGCCCGGTAATGTGCTGGGATTGCCACCACTGGGATATGCGGCAGCAGCGCTGCGGGCTGGAGTTGCCAGAATCAAAACGTAGCGGCGGCCGTTATGCGGCCAGGTGTGAGATGTATGTTCGGCTCGGAAGTGATCAGCCGCACGGATCGTGATGGCGGCTATATCGAGACGCTGATGCCGGTACGCGGTGAGGTGTATTACCGCAGCTGCGTCGGTGGGACGTGCCGCTATTCAAGCGATCTGTGGCAGGCGGAAATGTACCTAGATCAGCTGCTAGGGCAAAGCTTCAGCTAATTGGTGGGCCGGTGGCTGGTCCTCACGCGGTGTCAGCCTCACCGCAGCCGGCCGCTACGGACGCTGAGTCTTTTAGAAAGAACTCGCCCGAAATTATGGCTCAGATTGGAGCCACTGTGCGATAGTCCACTCGCCTAGTGCTGACCAGAACGGCTGACCGCGATACCAGTCCACCCAAGGCTTATGGCCTTTTGAGCAGTTACATCCCATGCAACAGGCGACCAGATTGGATGGCACTGTGGTGCCGCCGTGCGCCTTTGGGATAATGTGATCAATGGTCGGGCTGCAGCCTAATGATTCGCCGCAATATGCGCATTCATAGTTCCAGGCCAGCAAGATCTGATCACGAGCTGATCGCCGTGTGACCAGCCGCGTCTCATCAATCCTGTGACGGTCCACAAAGATCTGGCGGGATGGGCACCGCGTTCACTTCGATATTGATGATGTCTTCATCGGATCGGATGAACTCAGCCATATGGCTGTAGATATCGCCCGGCAGGTCGTCTGCGGACGTGTTGGACCGTATGAACAGCTTTGCGTTGATCTCCAGGAAATAGCCCTGCATGACCATGCGCCGCTTGGCATACGGTAGCGGTCGCCACCGCGTCGCATGAGACTACAGATTTGTTATGGGATTGCGGGGCAGAATCGCGCTACGGTCTGCCGCATGACATACATCCTCCGCATCGGCCCGTGGCATATCGGGCCGTTTCCGACCCACACCGCCGCCAGCCACTTCGCTGAATGCCACGGCTGCGACGATTACACAATGATCCCGATGGATGATCCTGCCGAGGCACCGGGCAAGATCTATCGGCTGCGCATGGCACCGCTGGACCATCCCATGAAAAAAGCGCCGGCGGCTTGACCGGCGCCTGAAACCCAGCTCACAGGCAAACGCTAGCCAATGGCTATCAATCCAGCCATGCCCATGAACGGCGTGATTGGATGTGCCTGATGGCAGAGGTACTCACGCCATAAACCGTAGCAATCGCAGAAGCTGATAATCCTGCATCAAGGCTGGCTCGAATTGATTTGACCTGAGCTGCCTGCAAGCTTTTGCCCGGATGCAAATCGGTTTGAAATGCGTGCTGCAAATTCCGAGAATGGGTGGTCCATTCAAGGTTTTTAAGGCAGTTATTGGATTTGTTGCCGTCCAAGTGGTTGACTTCATTGCACTCACTAGGGCGCCCGAGGAAAGCCTCCGCCACTAAGCGATGGACATACAAGGTTCGCTTTACACCTTGATCCTTTGAGTTGACAGCCAAATATCCGGCGCCGATTTTACGCGGCGCCAGTTCTTTTTCGGGAAAAGTCTGCCAACCTCTGCGATTGCGCCTAGAACTTGCCATGCGAATCACGCGTCCCGTGTCGCTGACGATCAATGTCGGAGCGCTTGGCGGCACTGCCCAAATCATCCTAAAGACGCATGAACTCCTAGGTGTCCATTATAACGCCCTGTCTCTGCGTAGCTGCGCTCCACGGTGCCGCTGACCAGCAGAAATTTCATCTGACCGATGCGCAGGCCCGGCCAGATCGGCAGCGGATGCAAACGGCGCTGGTTGCGCAGTTCCATGGTCAGGCGGCTGCCAAACCATCCGGGGTCAGCCCAGCCGGCCTCGGCATGGTCCCAGCCTTCGCGTGCGCGGCTGGACTTCAGCACAAACTGCGCACCGACGTGGTTGGGCAGGTTAAAGATCTCCTGCGTCTCGGCCAGGAAAAACTCACCCGGCTGAATCCAGAACGGATCCTGTTGCGTGTGGCCATGCAGCTGCACCTTTTGCAGATCGGTGGTGCTGGCCACCTCCATCATAATTTGCGTGCCGAGCGTCACGTCATAGCTGGCCGGGTTTAGCTGTTCTTCGTTGTATGGCGACAGCATTGAGTGCTGTTGGCACAGCCGACGGATCTCGTGATCAGGTAACAGCACAGGCGGTCAGTAATCCCAAACGACCTTAGGCCGCCCTTGCCGGATGCCGGTGTGAATAAATCCTTTAGGCGCTCCCTTGCCGGTGCTGAACGGCCAGTTCTTGATGCACCACTCCTGCAGCCTGTAGATGTCGATTCCTTTGATGTACCAGTCAACAGCGCCGACGCCTGGCGCGCTGTAAAGGTGCTCTGAGCCAGATGCCCCGCCAACTGAGCGATTCACGGCTGGGGGTCTGAAACCACTTGTGATGATGATCGGCTTTCCGCCGAATGCCGTCCGGGCACGCTCCAAGAATGCAGCCAGCTCAGCCGCAGTGTCCAGCTGATACTGATGCTGGAACCTTCGCGCCTCCTGATCGAGCGCAAATTCACCCAGCCGGATGTGTGGCGTGATCCGTGCGTTGAATGGGCTACTAGGCCGCAGCTTGGCGGTTTCAGGCTCGGCCGCAGCCTGATGCTGGCCCCATAGCTTGCCCTCTGCACGGCGCCGCCGCAGCAGGCCAGCCTCCACGTTGGTGCCAGGGTTGCGATATAGCTCCATTGCGGCAGGCACCGCAGCCCAGTCTCGGTCGCGCAGTTTCGCCGTGATCGTCTCGAACCCTGCCAAGCCAACAAAATCAGGCCCAAGGTTGTAGGCAAAGCTGACCAGCGCACATCGCTGGTTGTCATCCATCACATTCCAGTGCGGCACTGTGGTGCGCAGCTTGGCAGCGATGCGATCAATCTCAAGCCGCAGCAGCATATCGGCCTCAATCACGGTGATCTTGTCACCGCGTTTGACGGGCACGCCGCCGCTGTAGCGCGTGGTGCCATAGCCAATGGTCCACGGATCACCGCCGCTGAGCGGGTCGGGATAAGCCGAAAGGTGGCAGCCTTCAAACTCCTTGATCAGCTTGATAGCCGCGGCCAGATCGGTTTGCTTGCCGCTTTGGCTCCATGTTTGAAACCATTCACGATCACGCCGCATAGCTACGTCATAGCCGTGTTGCGCTAGATCCTTTTCAAGCTGCGCGATAGCTGCCGACTGATGCGGCAATGCCTTCCAATATCTGAAAAGCGCTTCAAGTGTGATCGGTGCCGTGTTCGTCATCGGTCAGCCATGGTGCAGAGATGCGCAGCTCATCGCTGCTGATGATCGGTGGCGGGATATTGGGCGGCTGTGTGGCGTGCCAGTTAGCTTCGGCACGGTCAAGCCGTGGGCCGAGCGTGGCATTGAATTTGTAATCCTGCGCCCACTTGTGCAGATGATGCCGCCAGTCTTTATCGCCAAACCGGGCTAGCCATACGGTGTCAGCCTTCAGCGCTTTGGGAAAACAACTTTCAGTGCCTTGAGGATTAGTTGCACCCAGGAGTTTTCTTTGATCGGCAGCAGGGTAATGATTTCAGAGCCTGCAGCGATGACGATGGCGATGACTGCAGCGGTGGTGGGATCCATGATTGAATCGCGTTTGCCTTCAGTGTAGGGAGCTACCTGCTCTTGCCAACCGACCAATCATGTATCTATGCTACCGACCTTGACCTTTGCGCGGTGTTAGATGAAATCTAGCGGCGGCGGTTAATCTCTACCGTGGTGAGATTCAAGCTCTCGCACGCGAACTTCCAGGTCTGTCAGCTTGGTGTTCGCGTCCGTCTTTAGTGTCTGAATATCCCTGGCAATGGTGGAGACGTTCTGATCCAGCTTGGCGACCTGGAGGAATAGGCCGCCAATGCCAAGTACGGCTGCGGACATCAGCGCCGGCAGCGCCTGCAGCCACGGATTGGGTGGATGGGGTGGAGGGGGTAGAGGACAGAAGCCGTAAGAATAGTGGCGCCGATCCACGTAGGGGTACTCCCCATGCTGCTCATCGTGATCTGTTAGAAGCTCTTGCGCCATCATCAGCGTCGCCACGGGGGCAGCCTAGCTACTGCTCGTCCTTATGCTTATAGATCTCGCGGAGCTGCTCGAACGCTATGCGTATGCTTTCTTGCATCACCTTTTCATACTGAGCTATTCCCCACTGTGCGGCCATCTTGGCAACGTGCATCTCGGCGTCGCTGATAATCACGTCTTCTTTTTCGTAAATCATGGCAAGCCAACGTTGCACTAGCTCAGGTGGCGGAGTCCCAAGAGACTGGTTTTCCATTGGGGTCAACCTTCAGTGGCTTGGCTGCAATTAGCGCCTCTTCGTGGTGCTCCATTGCGAGGTATACAGCCGACCTTTTCCTAATGTTACCGACCCTGCCCGCGTAAGGGCTTCTTGCCGCGACGGCGTGGCCGTGACCGCTGACCATAGCCCTGCCGTGTGGTCTTAGGTGGACCGGACTGGTGCTCCAGATTGCCGGTGCCGGTCTTGCTGCGAACTGCCATTAGACGGACACCCATTGCTGGGCATCTTCATCCCACTGATAAAGCTGCCCATCGTCAGGTGCTGGCACGGGTGCCTGCCAGAGGCAGGAATCTTCATTTAACAGCCAAGACGGGAATGGCTGCGGCGGGATAAACGCATCACGCT
>Ga0208644_1001631_pt1 | contig 18580 bp, 23 predicted proteins | sample VirMetDEL_Nov_18_FD_184517 | JGI IMG/M metagenome (GOLD analysis project Ga0208644, IMG submission 184517) | Aqueous microbial communities from the Delaware River and Bay under freshwater to marine salinity gradient to study organic matter... | ecosystem: Environmental > Aquatic > Marine >... | reverse complement strand
AGAGCCAATGCCTACGTTGCCATCAGAAGTTAGCGTAATGTCTGTATTAAGCGCTCTACCTATTCTCAGATCGTCTTGGTAAGTATCTATGAAATAATGGTTGTACGCAGAATCAAAGTCAGCAGCAGTGCGGAGTCTTATTTCTCCACCTTCGTATTGACCAGAGCCACCACCGTACACCTCAATCATTCCATTGGGTGTAGTGTCATCTCTTCCAACATATAAATTTCCAACTACTCTAGCACCGCCATTTACGTCTAGTAGCTGAGAAGGCGACTCAGTGCCGATGCCTACGTTTCCAATACCGTCGATTACAGCTCTTTCGGCCCCATCTGTCCAAAAAGACATTGAGTTATCCGAATGCTCATAATATATACGACCTCTGCTGGCCGATGCTGAATCTCCCCAAAGTATTCCCTGTGGCGCAGTGCCATCCCCCAGAAATTGCAAAAAGCCATAACCAGCGCTTTCAATAGTGATTTTTGCATTAAAATCAGCAGCTCTTATATTGGCATCGGAAACGTGAAGAAGACTGTCAGGCGACGTAGTCCCAATGCCGACACTATTAGCAGACGCATCTACAAACAATGTGCCTGAGTCGAAGTTAGCATCATCGGATGCCGTGAGGGTAGTAAATGCTCCAGCTCCTCCTGTTACATTACCAGTGACATTACCAGTAAGTGGACCAACGAGAGACGTACCCGTAATCGTCGTGCCTGTAATAGCAGCAGCAGATGAAGCTCCAATTATTGCTCCATCTATAGCCCCACCATTAACATCTATACTGGAAAACGTACTAGTTCCTGTGGATGTAACATTACCCGTGAGGCCACCAGATGCAGACAAAGTGGTAAACGCTCCAGTGCTGGGCGTGGATGCCCCAATCGGGCAGTTGTTTAGAGAACCACCAGTGAGCGTCTTGCCCGTTAGGGATGTATCCATACTGAGAACGCCAGTGGACGCATTGACGGTTAGTCCGGTCCCTGCCGAAACAGCAGTGGTGTTCAGGATGGCGTCATCAATTAGATTGTTTAGCGCGTCTGATGTGATTTGCTGTCCATCTACAAATGCACTAGTAGTGTTTTTAATTATGGTTCCCATTATTGTGCCTCTTCTAGGTTTCTAAATGTTGTTGATCCAGCCACCTTCACCGCCCTTAGTTTAGGGCGACCTGTGGTTGTGACTAGTTTAAGCTGCAATCCGTATGCTCTCCTGTTGCCAAGTCGGCTCCTAATTGAATAGTCTTCTGCCACCTCTAGCGGACTTCCACCATTGATAGTTTGCAATGTACCCAAATCGGTTTCGGAGTCTATATTCTCTGTTATGGAGGTCACATTCCCATTGCTTCCCTGGGTGCTGCTAGATTCTATATGAAGCTCATAGTTGTTCCATTTCTTGCGATCGATGGAGGACAATGTGTACATCCTGGTAGTCGCCGTTCCAGAAACAGGAGCATCCACGGCCGCTTGGCCTACGGCTGGAACATATTGATCATTTGAACCCAATGAGGATTCGAGCCTGTGAACGCCGCCTTGCTCATTAACGGCATATACCGCCCGATCGTTACCATCCCCGGCAACAACCAAATGAGTATATTCCCATGCTGGGTTGGAAACGCTATCAACCGATTCCCAGTTTTTGTTTACAAAATTGTATATGACGATTTTGTTATTGGTCGTCGATGATCCGAATGGAGCAGTGAGGTAGTACCTGTTATTAAAATAGACGCCCACTGCTTTATGGGCATAGTCTTTGTTTATGTCTTGTATGGTAGCTTCTATCGTTGCAGATAGTGGCAAATCCCGCCCACGGAGGTTGTACAAGTCTTGGAAGTCTACGCCATATATTCCATTATCCGACAAGAATATCAGATTGTTGCCCACTTGCACAATGCTGCGTCTCGCCAAGCACCCCACCTCATTCGTAATGAGCGTACTCACTGAATCCTTTAGGACCAGGCTATTGCTGACCAAGTGTATGCTGTTTCTATTGAACACCACCAGCTTGTCTTCCGAAAAGGAATGGAAGCCTACCAGGAAATCAGATGTTCCAGCATTGAACCGAAACTGACCATATATCCTATCGTATGTATCTCCATCGAGGATTTGAGAAAAGATGGCCTCGTCCCTTACGGCACGATCGGTGATAGTCGGAGAGGCGTTGGTTCCATCAATATCATACCTATATGGCATAACCAACCTGCGTTGGTGATATGTGGCAAATGGAGGAGCAGGCATATGGGAATAGCCTATTCCGCTAGAAACCACCCGAGTGAATACGGGTGTAGATGTTAGACTCTCGCCGTCTGTGACATGCTCGTCCGTCTGGCCCGACTCAATGTAAAATTCAAATCCATGAGCAAGGGCCAAGGTTTCGTCTCCACTTAAAGTGGTGGTTGGGTTTTGCGGGACATAAAACGTAATGTCTGCCCCACTCACTTCCGCAACAAATCTAGATCCATCTATCTTCGAATCCCCAAATCCCGCAACATCTATGGGGTAGCCTACGCTCAAACCATGACCAGCAGCCGTAACAACCACTTGATACATCCCATCAAATTCACCTCCAGATATAGAGGATGCGGAAGCGGCGGATATGGATGTTGCAACACCCCCCGTAAAAACCTCGGCCACATTAAAAGAGGCATCTATTTTTAATCCAGACGTTTGGTCAGTATCTAGGGTTTTTGGACCTATTACGGATATGACATCGCCCACGGCGACGCCATCCGACTGATGAACAATACCGCGATTTTCTACGATGGCAAATTCTCCAGATGCACAAACGATCTGAGTGGGCTGATCATATTCCCCGCTATCAACCAATGTGAATGTGGGGGATCCTGTCAGATCTCCGTCCCATTCCATTGCGACATCCCCATCGCGGAATATGTACACCTTGTTGAATGCCTGTATGGCTGTAGCATTGAATGCCGTTTCGCCAAGTGGATATGTAATCTCGGTGGCACTGCCATCACTGGTCCTCACAGCGGATGCCCCCGTGCTTCCAACGCATAGCACATAAGATAGGCTATCGTTATTTGGATCGCTGTATTCAATGGCATATTGGATGGTGCTGGCCGCTAGGTCATCCAATGTAGGGCCTTGGACAGTGCCATATACAAATATGGATGTGAGTCCACTCACCGTAACACGAATAGTGCTGGCATCTACCCAGGTAATGTTATAGTTTCCATTGATGGAGACATTCCCGTCCCATCCACTCAAATAGAGGACGTACCCATCCCAGTCGGCTTCATCCAATCCATGTGGGTCGTTAAATACAATGGTCAATACACCTCCAGCACCAATGGATGTGGATGAGGTGTTAACAGCCGGAAGAGCAGTGTCCAATATCCGCACCTTTGAAGTGTCCGCATCATGGGCATATAGCACCGCAGCGGCGAATGGAGCAGATACATATTCCATGGCCTTTCTCACTTGCCATTCCCCGTTAATGTCCATGCGGCCATTATCGGAAACGGTGAGGAGTCCTGGGGACAGTTGGTCTGGACGGAGCCTATTGTTGAACCCGACAAAACCGACATCGAGTTCTTCTACGATGCGATCGTCTACCTGACCATAATTGTCGTATCTAGCCATTAGCAGTTCCAAGCCCTGCGACTCCAATAGTTCGCAGATAGTTTATTCCTCTTGCCTTTTATTCCGCCTGACCTCGCGCAATAGGACTTCTTCCTAGCCGGGTTACTCTTCTTGATGCTCATATTGGCATCGCCAAAACGCACTATCTTTTCCTTGCCGCCCTGACAAGCCTTCACAACAAACTTCTTGCCCCCAGACACTTGTCTCCGGGGCTTGTTGCATTGCATGTTTTTCTTATTTATTGCCACGTCTTACTGCCTTCACTCTTCGAGGTTTACCTGCTGGTTGTCCCAGGCGTTTCTTCTGGGCTATCCTTGACCGTTTCTGAGATGTTGTCATCTCACCTGCTGTGACTGGTGTACGGCTGCTGACACGCTTTGAAGGACGACAGTAGGGCGTACCCCTACTTTCTCCATTGCGGCGTCCACAGGGCTTTCCAGTGCGTACATCTACCCACTTCTCCTTGAACCACCGCTTGAGGTCAGCGCCTGCCTTTGTCTTCCGTACAGCCATTATTTCTTCTTACGCTTGCCCCAGTTAGCAGCACCTACCTTGCGGCACTTGGCTATCGCCCCACTTGCATACGCAGATGGGAACACCCTATACCGAGCTTTAACTTTTCTGTAGCAAGCATCCTTGTTCATAACATCAGGAGGTTCATGTAGACCGTGAACATTTCTTGCATTTGCACCTTCTGGCAAATATCGCCATGACGGTAGCTCCTGCATCTTTAAGATCAAACAAACACTTCATTAGCGTTTTTTCCCACCCTTAGATCCGTAACCGCCTTTACCTTTTCTTTTTCCGCAAGCCATATCACTTATCCTCCGTTTCTTTTTTTCTAATCTTAATTCCAAGTACAACAAAATATATGCCTAGGCTGGTAGATACCAAACTAAGGACTCCACCAATCACTCCCAGTATTGTGTTTAGTTCTGCTATCCTGTCCAACATAGTACCCGTTGCAGCCAATAAACCGCCAAGGGAAAAACCAAACCCCCTTAAAAAAGATTCATGCGCTGCCTCCGGTAAGTTCATTCTGAAAATAGTCTCTTGTTTAAATCCCGTTGCCCGAAATACCACCCGCCGTAAGCGAATGCTATTGTAAAAATTTGCTGGAGAATGACATCCTGGTATTGCTCAGGCATCTGGAAGTACAGGATGCCAGCTAGAATGTGTACGCCTACAGCCAGCAATGGACGCACAGATCCCTTAAACACAAAATGCCATATCAACAGACCCTTCTGCCAAGGCTTCTCTGCTATGCTGGCTACAGATACCAACGCATCACTCTCATGCTGGGCTGCTTTCTGTGACGCTTGGAAGTCTGCACTATCAGCCTCAATGGTTCCCTTGTCGATTTGGAGCTTTACCATCTCCCTTTCGATTTCGGCTTGGGCTTTCATGCCTTTAATCTTCAGCCATCCAGACGCAACAGATCCAGCAATCCCAAGAATGCCACCTGTCCCTGCGTTAGTTAGTGCTTGAATGAAGTCCATTATTTACGTAAGCGTTCTAGTGTTTCAGCTATTACGTAAGCTAAAATTAAGAATGCTGCTAGTGATAGTATTACTGTCATTGTGATAAAAGAGCTATTGATGCAGATGAAGATCTTAAAATATATAAATCTCTTGTTACTTCAGATGAGTAAACGTCATCGGCATAAGCGTTGTAAAAGTCACTAGATGCCGTATATGTTGATCCAGCAACAGTTTGCCAAGATTGTACAATAGATGGAAAGTCGTTTGCAGCAGATGGTATATTTATTTTCTCTGCTCTATAAGTATATCCAAGCACTGGAAAGATTGAAGGGTCCCTTATTCCAATGGCGTACAACGCAAATATAGCTCCTGCCCATGCTTGAAGTCCCCTGTACGCATTTTGAGCGCTAGGAGAATACTTCCAAGGTTGACCAACCAAATTAGCAAAACCACCCCTTAAAGCCCAATCAAAATCACCAACATTCATCCATCCACTTGGAGCATCGAAATAAATAACATCGCCTTCCGCAAAAGGACTAGTATCGTTTAAAACAACATCTAAAGTGGTTAAGGTTTGACCCGCATCGTTTAGTGCGTACGTAGTTGAAACAACTCCAGTTTCACCATCGCTAACTCTAGTAGCAATAGCTCCCTCTGGGATATTTGTTTGATAGTAGTCTCCACTTGAAGAAGTACCAGCTATTGGAATCCTTAAAGTTGAACCTCCTGGTTGGGCAGGCAAAGTTCTTTCTCTCCACATAGATGGCTTTATAGTTGACGAATGTGGTGAAAAATCGCTGTCTATAAGTGCTTGTGTAATCTGAAACGCCTGATCCCAATTTCCAGGAGAAAGGGCCATAAAGTCGGAGTATTCAGAGCTTCTGCCAGTTAAATGAAGGGCAAAAAGTACAGCAGGTTGGTGCCATTGGTAGTGGCCTCCGTCTGGAACAACTCCAGTGCCAGAAAAAATTAAAGGATCTGCCCACTGCAAACCATGACCTATCATTGTTTTTGCAATTTGCTTAGTTTGTGCCTCTGTGTAATAATTAGTTGCTAAGGCAACCATTACCAAAGACATCATTTGTCCTATATACCTGCCATAATTTGGATGGGTAGCATTTCCTCCACCAAATCTATAAGGAGAAAAAGACTGATACCCATAGTCGCCTGGTCCCCATGCAAACCCAAATAATGGATAATGTTGCCCAAGAGATTCCATTAAATCTGCGTATGGTGGCAGCGAAAATCCAGTAGAATTGTAAACAGGTCTACTTGAATACCAAGAATCAACATCCGCACTATAAGACACTGGAGTCGATTTGCCAGACCATCCAATGCTTGATCCTAGATATTCCCCAGAAGGGAGAGTGGAAGACAATACGTGCAAAGATGCAATTTCCGTAAACCCGCCAGCTCTATGGACGTATGGATCTTTTGCAACGGTTTTAATTACAATGTCTCCAGCCTGAATTGTTATTGGCAATGTAGCTACACTTCCTGCATCGTAATTACCTTGCCTTTCATCAAAGCCTTGATTTGGACCCGAAGTTGCTCCCCTTGCGGGATTTAACATTGCTCCGTTTATCAAGTCACCGTTAGAGTCGGTAGTTTGAGACGGAGTAATTGATGTTATTGTATCAGTTCCAGTTGGTATTGCAACCCATGCTACACCCGCTTCATCTAGTCCCCATGAATAGTTTCCAGATATGGTGAAGGAAACTCCACCCATTGTTACTACAGTTGCCATATCTAACAAGCAAATGTATGAGCAGTTCCAGAACTTCCTCCGCCACCAGCAGAAGTATTAGCAACTGCGCCTATATTTCCGTTGTTTACATAAGTACGAATAAGTGGAGAACCAGATGTTGGAGTAAAATCTTCGCTGCCACTTGTTATAGAAGTAAATAAAGGATCTCCAGATTGGTTGTTATCTCCAGGCGTTCCTCCTGCAAAATCAGTCTCCCCGCTTGTATTATTGTAATAGTGGTTGTAATCAATGTAAGCTGTAACATTTCCACCACGGTTATCTTCCAAGCCATAAAGACCATTTGAAACAAAAGAATTTCCCGTTATGATTCCGTCTAAATTTCCTTGAATAGCGCTGCCAGCATCTCCAATGCCACTACCCGTGTTTCCGTAAAATGTATTATTGGAAATTATAGATTGGTCAAACTCCCTTCCTAATTTAATTCCAGAAGATCCATTACTGTAAATTAAACAATTATTTATATAATTGCCTCGATAAGCAATATCAACGCCAGTGTCTCCGTTGTTATGAACTGATACTCCTACAAGCCTTAAAAACCCAGCTTTGGATACTATAGAATCGGCAGGTATTCCAAACCCAGATCCTCCATTGCCATCAATTTCGCAATTTAAAAAATAATTAAATTGCGAGTACCCTTGTTGAACGCCATCATTAGTTGCTGAATCAATTCGGCAAGTGTCAAAGATTAAGTATGTGGAAAAATTTGATGCAGATGAGTCAAATTTTACATTGTGATCAGTGGCTCCAGTTAGTCTAATACGTTTAAAACGAACATACTTAGAGGCAGCAGTTGCCCAATAAAACAAACTTGTAGAAGCTGGAAGTGAAGAGCCAGATATTGTATAGTAACCAGTTGTTAAAGGCGTACCAGTTGCATCCGCTCCTACAAAGTTAATAAGAGACGTTTTAGTTCCAGCATTGGTGTCCCAATCTATTTGAGCAGCAGGAGTTTCGGTGGCGGTTGCGCAAAGTCGAACCTCGTCGCCAGCTACAGCGGTATCGGCTGCTTTTTGTGTTGTTGCCCAAGCTGTCCCGAATGACGTTCCTGCTGCTGCATCGCTTCCGCTAAGTGGATCTACGTAGTAAATTGCCATGTTAATTCTTGGTTACCGCAATCGAAACTGTAGCTCTAGTTGCTGTAGTTATTGAGTCTACGTTAAATCGTAGATAGTCGCCTTTTGTAAGCGAAGTTGTCCATCCAGTTAATGTCGTGTCTTGGCTTTTTTCAGCTGAAGATACAGTAGGAGGTGCGCTAGCAGTAATTGAGTCTGCATCAGTAGGTGGATAATTGGCGTATGTGTCTTTCCAAATATCTACTACTATGCTTCCAGATTGGTCGAGGACCACATCAGCAGAAGTAATTGTGCAATCGTACGGAACACGCAAGTCTCCCTTAATCCCAGTAGTGATAGCCGAACCACCTCCATCAATTACTATTCCTAGTTGCCCATAGGGAGGTATGTTAATTACAGTAATCCAGTTCGTAGCATCCTTGGCTGTAAAAATTCCGAACTCGCCAGGATCAATGGTTGTGCTTGCGTCAACGCCGTTTCCAAGATTGTCAGATGCAGCTGGAAATACCTGTAGCACATTTGCACCATTGTTGTAAATCTTTACTACATCGTTTACCGCTGCTGTGGGCAAAGTTACTGCATCGTTTGGATTAGCCACCGTAGTAACATCATTTGTTACACTAGTCAGGGCCAACCCACCAGCTTGGGTTTGCGTAGCACTGGCAGTCAAGCCTGTAGCAAACTGCGATGTTTCAGTTAGGAAGTTGTCAATTTTTGTACTAAGAGTTACGTCTGCCATTTGATTTAATTATTAAGGTCTTAAGTAAAGGTCTGTTCCACCAGGGCGTTTATATTGATCCACTCCACCAGGCCTAAAATAAACGTCTCCCAATGAGTCAATAGCTCCCAATAAAATACGATAACCAGCACGAGTAAGCATCAGCCCCTCGTTAATCATCTGAAAGCCAAGTGTCCTCATTAGTCTACAAATTCAGTAAGGTGAATGACGGCATCAGAGCTGACGCGAATCATTTTTATAGCTTTAGCAGCATTAGCACTTAAAGTAATAAGACCCTGTTCTTTCACCAACAAATGACCATTTGAGGCGGTAGGAGCCGAGCCGTCAAAAGTGGCTCTAACATTGTAGTCTTGAATGTCCAAAACAACGTAGTCGGTGTCAGTATGAAGTTCAGCAAACTGTACTCCTCCTACTGTTGCATTTACGGTAAGGGCTTGATCGTTTGCATTCGGGTTTGGATTCCCGATATATAGATTGGATGTGCGTGAGTTCATTTATCGTGCTTGTTGAGATACATAAGTTTTAAAGCGTTTGCCTACAGTGTTGTTATTGGCCACTTGCTGTGGGTTGTCCATTTCCTCGCCTAGATAGTTTTCGGCTATTTGGTCTTCCAGAACAGCCTTTTGGTGCTGTCCATCTAGTCGAAGAAAGTCGGCGTATGTAGCATGGGCCATGAAATAGAAAAATTCCTGTGGCACTTCAGTGGTGCCAGCTCCCGCTACGTCCAATGTGGTAAGCTGATCCAACCTCTTCTTGTAGGTGACAAACACCTCGGATGCGTCTGCCGTAGTGAGGTTGAGGATGTGAGCGCCATCGCTTTGAATGTAAAATTCGTACTCGATTGCCGAGTTGCGAACAAATGGATCAGTGCGGTGTATGCGTAAAAATTCACCAATAGGCGTGTATCCAGAAACTTCCTCAAAGTTGACAATCGAGGAAGACACTGGACGAGATTCCCCGGTAACTAAATATCTTGCCCAATATGGAGTGCGGTTGTACGCTTCGTACATTCTCCGGTTTGCCAAAGCTAATAGATGCCCTTGTTCCGCAAGAGTGAAATCTGATGTACCCGCCAGGGCGGATATCAAGTCATACAAGTCTTTATTGGCTTTAAGCTGCATTAGGCGTTATTGGGAGACAGGTCTTTGTGCTTCTTGTTGTAATACTGCAAAAATTCTTTTGAATGCACGGTATCGTGTCCGTACTTCTTCGTAAGCCTGAAAAAATCCCGGTGAGGTATCACCGCTACTGGTTTGCCCAATACCGGGTGGGTGGATCCCTTTAGCTCTTGAGCTTCCTTCCTGGCTATATTGGTTCTGGCTTCTTCAAGGCGTTTCTCGCGTTCGAAACCAGTGCGTATTTCACGCATAAAGGCCCGGTTTATTTCGCCGTCGCTGTACCTTGGAAGGGAGGTGATAATGTTCATAAGCAAAAGGGGAGGCCAGAACTGGCCTGACCTCCCCCGTTATACTAAATGCTTAAGTAAAAATCAACCAAATTAGCTGTTGATTACCTTGCCGTGCGCACCAGGATGGTGTACTGCGAGAGTGAGCGCGCAGTCAACATATCCACGCTCGCCGCCACCCAAGTTGGGTAGTACAGTGCTTCCAACCGGAATAAGCTCAGCTAAGCTAGCATATTCTGGGCTTAGGAAGTATCCACGATTTTTGTTCGTGGTATCAGGCGAGCAGTCCGGGTTCATATTAACGATGGAGACAATACCATGGTCAGACTGGTAAAGCTCAACAGAGAGCTTAATCTGAGCGGATTCGCCATTGTAATTAACATTGCGGATAGAGGTGTCAGCTCCAGAACCATCTGGGTCCAGGCGGGCGAAGTCGCTGATGATGCGGCGAAGGGCCGTATCGGCAACAAGCGTCAAGCTGTTCATGGCTCCACTCACACGGAAGATGGAGGTGATGATGTTGTTCATCGCCGTTTCCGTGAAAGCTCCGTCTACGCCAGCATTGATGTCGTGAATGCTTGCGTCAGGGGTGCGGTAGGTGGCAGGAACCGGGTTGGTAGCTTGGGCAGTGTCTTGGATCCACTTGCCTAGACCACGCAACTTGTATGGGTTCGATCCGCTCCCGTCTTCCACATCTTGCTCGTTGTCGGACATGATGGTGGCTTCGATGTCGCGTTTCAATTCGCGAAGAGCCTTGGACTCAGCTTGAGCAAACTTAGCGGGACCAACGGAATCAACAGCTTCCTGAATGTCCGAAACCTGGTAAGCTCGGCGGAACTTCTGGATGTAGTTTCCGAGGCGAACGCGATCCGTGAACTCGTCGGAATAGGTGCTGACATCTACACCTTCAGAGATACCTGCGGTGCTGACGGCTGCTAGTTTGTCTACGGTCCATTCGTGCTGGACAGCAGATGCTCTGGTTTTTGCCAGTGAACTAAGGACTGGAGTTTCCTCGGGAGCCAAAATAGTGAGAGTATCGCTAAGGTCTTCCCTATTGGAAACATTTGCCGAAGGGCTGGCGTCGTATGTATTTGATAGTGCCATTATATATTAGGGTGTTTAAGGTGTGGCGAGACGACGCGACCATCGCGCCTCTCTGAGTTTTTGGAAGTCGTCTTTGTTTCCAGACTCCTTAAACCGTTTCGTTAGATCTTTCAGTGCCTTGGACGAGTTGTCCTCGGTTTTATCGGACTTGGCCAATGCCGGCGACGGACTCTTTGGTGGAGTGGGCTTGAATGCCTCCCCGGCATTAGTTTGTTTTGGGGCCTTGGAAGACCCTCCAAACATGCTATTTACCGAATGGGCCAATAGGTATGGCAGTTGCCAGCTTAAGTCAGGATTTTGCTCATATGCCTTCTGGAGTGCTGGTTGGCTGGCAAGCTGAACAAACTGCTTAGTCTGCTCGCTTTCCTTGTCGCCTAGCCACTTGAACTCCTTCATGGCTCTCTTGCCATATTCCTGACGTAGCTTGGTTGCATCCTCCACTTTCTTCACCTTCCGAAACTGGTCCGGTAGGTATTTATCCCGAGATTTCCTGGCTTGTTTCAGCGCTTCACGGACCTGGGCTTTCGTCATGGCCTGCCCATTTGACTCAGTGACCTCCTCATCGGGGCCATAGTCAGCAGACTCGAATAAGACATCCTCCGCCCATTCAATCACATCATTGATTTCCCTGGCTTTGTTTTGGATGTCCTGGACGCTTTTCAGGTCGTCGTAGGGGTTGTTCTCGATTTCGGAAGTGGAAGAAAGCACCTGCTCTTGCTGGGCCTTCATGCTATCCTCAAGCTCTCTCGCCCTCTCTTCCGCAGCCTTGGCCCTTGCGGTAAGTTGACCAAAACGATCAACCGCCCGGCTGGACAATGCCTCGGAGAGCTGTTTGAGTTCCGCCTCAGACAAATTGTCTAAGTCGATATTTGAAAGAACATTTGATTGATCGACCTCTTCTTCTTGATATGGAGACTCTGTCTCAACATCTTCAGAAATGGATTCTTCGATCTCCGGTTCAGGTGTGGGAGGGGCAATAGCCTCTTCCATTTGCCTGGCGCGTCTAAGTTGGTACTCAGATGCGGATATATTACTGTTTACCGCTGTGTTTTCAGAGGCATCAGCGATCGCCTCGACTACTTCACTCATGTGTTTTGATGTTTCCGCTTATTACGCCTAGCGATGGCGAGAGCGTGATTATATCACGCGAAACACTCTATTCCACATAAGCATGCCATTTTTTCAACAGATCTTCGTAGTTGGCATCCTGTAGGATGTCATCGTATGCCGATATCTCCCCGGATATCTGCATCACCTGCTCTGGAGATGATCCCCTAAGACGGGCAATAGCATCCTCCCGGCGTTGCTTGATGACGTTAATGAAGCGAGCAAAATGCTCATGCTTCGAGAGAAAAGCTATATCATTCTCCAGACTCGCCACCATATGTCTCCACTAGTTGTTTGTGGTATTTCTTGGAAAGGTTTACACGCCTATCGCGGTGCGGCTTACCTGGGCGAAGAAATATTTTCATAAACTGATCGCTGACAAATTCTGGATCCTCAGATTCAAATGCCTCTCTTAATTTCTTGGCATTGCCTGCACCCAATATGTTTTTCTTTTTCCCGTATATGTTTTCGTAAACATACCTCACCTGGGAATCGGTGTTATCCGGCAGACCTTCCTCTTCCAGGTATTCCCTGTAATAAGGTTTGTGAAAATCAAATTGGAAAACACCATATCCTCCGCCACCACCATATTGCTTTTGGTCGTATGCAAAACTGTTTCCAGTCTCTACGCCCGAGTTGCCATACATGGCTGCTTCTATTGCAGGATTTTTTCCAAAATATTTTCTAACCGATTTAGCCAGCCTGTTTAAGTTTAGAAAGCGTTCCCGGTCTTTTCCGTATTGAGATGTACTTTTATTATCTGGCATATCAACAAATAGTATAGAAGCAAATAACAAAGCTATCACTGTCGCATTCCTTGGGTTTGTACCTGTCCCATTTGGGCTGGAGCTGTACCAATACGGCCTATTTGGGCGTTTTGAGCTTGCTGCATAGCGAACTGATACTGGCCAGCATATTTCTGAATGCGAGCCGCAAACGCTTCATCTTGCTGTAAGCGCTGCTGAACATCTGGCTGCTGCGTATATTGCTGAATGATTTGAAGAGCCACTTGAGAGCCGTTCGGGCGAGCTGGTACTTCAATGCCTGCATATATTTTTGATAGATCATCGGTAATATCTTTCAACATTTGGTCCTGTGCCGCCTCGACTGGCCTCATTACCCCATCGGCCAATACTGGATCGATGGAAGAAGCTATCACGGACAGAAGCTTATCCATGTCTATGCGGCCATTTCGGTCCATCTGGACCAGAGAAAGCAGTTGGTTGAGTTTGGCTTCCTGTTTCTCCCCATCGGCATTGAGGACGTCGAAGCTAATAGTGACGTCGAAGTTTTCGTCGGGGTTGCCTTTGCTGAACATTTGGGGATCGGGTACCCCAGTAACATTGAAGAAAATGCGATCGGGTCCAAACCTCTGGAAGTTGCGGTAGCATAATGCTATCACTTCTGCCATATGCTGCAAAAATTTGTCTACCAAGAATTGGCGACGGATGCCCGATAGCGGGTTGTCATCCAGCCCAACCATGCGATCGGCTTGGGCCTGAAGGCTATTCTCCATCTCAACGGATCCGGGATTGAATCCAGGTCCCTGCATAAACCTGATTTCTCCAGCCCTCACTTCCGGGATAAATCGCCCTGGACCTATCTCCTCGGGCTTGCGTCCCTTCGGGTGAGTGACGGCTGGAAGGGTAGATAGGCTATTGCTGTCAATGCGACTATCGCGTTCCACCTTCACCTGGTTCTGTATCCCACGCAATAGGCCAGGGACCGTGGTAGCATCGTATAGACGTTTATTGTCTTCGCTAAATCGGGTAACGACCACGGGATAGTCCTCATATCCGTTTAGCAATTCAAATTTGGCATAACCAGGGATATCTAGCCCTTTGTCGCCTGAAAATGATTCGTGGAACACGGTCTCGTAGATCCCCTCAGACCCGTCGGCCTCGTCGATCAGTCTCTGGTATCCATGTATTATTTCTACTAGTTCCTCGGCCTCGTAAGCATCGTCAGTAAGTGATATGCTACGCCTTCCCTCCTGTTCCCTCTCCAAGGAGTTTATGTTCACTCCAGAGTATTTAGAGATAACGTGTTCCACGAAATTGGGATCCCAGCCATCTGTCTGCACCTTATTCTCCAGCTCTTGGGCTGTGTAGTAGGTACGCCAGAAACAGTATGGCGAGCGTTGCGGGTCTGTGACATACGCCGGGAAAATGAAGTCGCCATCGGGACCAAGGGTTTTAACCTCCGGGGCATTGACCTGACGCCTGACAGTAGGCACTTCAGCCATTCCAAACTTCCGCAAATCCTTCAGGGCTTTCCGGGCATTCTCCTTTGTCACCTTGATGACGGCCTGCATCTGGACAACCACCTCATCGTCTTGGGTGCCGTCCAATATCATTTGGGCCAGGTTGGGATCGGCAGCGGCGATCCGCTGCATGTCAAATTTCTGCTTGAAGGTGCGGTCTTCCATCAACCACCCGCAGTAGGTAATCATAATACCCCGCTCTAGGAAGTAGTTGGCCGCCAGCTCCGCTTCACGCTTGAAGCGAGGAATGTATCCCGAAGTGGTCATCCACTTAAGGAAATTGCTTACCACCTTCGCCCTCGGCACATCCGCCACCTCTACAGGGAAAGCCTGGATGTTCGCCCGGTTCAGGGCGGACATGAACAAGGAGACTAGCCGGGTAACACGCTCATCGATGACATGGCTCTCTAGGTCGGAAGCCCCTTCCCATGGAAAGGCATCTGCTCCATGCTTACGCAAATCTCGGCTCTTGCCCGGCCACCAGTTGCGTCTATCATCGTAGGAAGTGCGGCATACCTCGTAGTATGCGGAAAGCTCATTGGTAGTAGTTTGGTACGCCTGCCGCAATACGTCTACGTCTGGCTCCTTACCCAGATATGTGATAGCCTTGGAGTAGTCGTTTTCCATGTTAAATGTTTCTAGCTTTCTTCGATACGCGATCCAGCGTGACCTTAGTGTAGTTTTTGTTGACGCCTATTCTATCACAGAAATCATCATTATCCATAACATGATGCCAGTTTCCTGTGGCAAACACCTTCAAGACCTCCCACCCAAGGAGTCGGTCAATTTGTTCACACTGCCAGCGGCGGCTCGAAACCAAGTCATCAAGCTGCCGCTCTTCGGTATCTGTAAGACGTGCCGCTGACATCCTGTATAGCCTCAATTAGTATTTGCTTCCCGACTAGTTTTTTGGCCAATTTCTTGGGAACCAATACAGGAACCTTCATTTCAGCTTCACGAATGTAAGCATATACATACTTCTTGTTCGGAGCCACCTTAATCACCTGACCCCTATAGTGGGCAGGAGTGGCTTCAGGGACATCAATGGCCTCTGCCAATATCTCCTGTCCCTCTTCACTGATCCAGGTGTTTTTCCCCACACCCTTCATCATATCATCGGATAGCTTTTCCTTGGCCAAGGCCAATAATTCATCCCATTCATAGTGGCCTTGCCGGGCCAATTCGCTTAGTCTTATCTTCATTCAATATCCTCCCGTAGCCCGGCGAGTTACTGCCAAATCGCGAGCTGTTACATGGACTGGGCCTTCCCCAGCATTCGCCATTCGCAAATAGCGTATGGCATCGAAGAAGTCCTTCAAGGGTTCGTCCATTTTCCCCTTTGAGTTGTAGTTGATGAGGCTGTCGATCAGGTTGCGGCAGCTCTCGTGAATGTAGCACCTGGGCCGATTGGCAGCATCAATCGGCTCATTCGGGTTGTAATTGAACCACTCATCCAATGCGGATAAGCCCACCTCCTCCATCCTGCCATCGGATGGAACGAATATAAAACCATGCTCCTCGAAGGACATGAAGAGGTCCTCATTGTTCTCGTTCTCCTTAGCGAAAAACCTGGAGTCGCCGATTCGCTCGAACACTTCCACCCCCAGCTCATCCTCCACTTCGGCAAACAACTCGCAATATCCCTGAACACTCAACCCTATCTTCTTTGAGGCAGGACCATACCTCCATTTGGGATCCCCGAAATCTGCCCATTCCCCATATGTTTCCCAATCGGGCCATTCCCGGCAGATGTACACATTGTCACGCTCATCCACAGCAGCCCATATCGAGACGTAGTTTCTGGCACCCGCAGGGTCCACCACCTGATAGATGGTATATCTCGCCTTATTGGACACGTCGGGAAATTTCATCCCATACTTGTTCTCCTTCTTGTCGCTCAACACATTCACCTCGGTATTGAAGAGAGGAAGGAGGGAAGTCATGCTCTTCACCGGAACACCATAAGCGCGGACAAGTATTTCCTCATCTGGCCTACCTCTCAGATCTTTCGCTATTCGCTCATACCCCCCGAATGGGTTTTCGTCTGAATGCAGATAGACCACAGATGCATCCCTAGAGGGGCTGTATTGCCGCACAGGGACATCCCGACCATTAAGCAATGTCGCACCCCTAGTTTCAAGAGTTTCGACGTTCTTGAGGTAGTCTGATATGAATGGAGTGTAGCCATCTATGGGGGTAAACCCTACACCCATAACAGCATCTCGGGTGGCTAAACGAAACCTAAGCGTGTTGACTAGCGTAGCGTCACCCAAATACTCATCCAACCAGGCTCCGATATTGATGCCCTTTGGATCCGGGAATCCATATTCGAACCCTTCAAGGATGGTTTGGTTGTTGCTAAATTGGGTGTATGTCTTGAAATCAACCCTAGTTCGGGTGTCTGGAAAGATGAAGCTCTTGCCAGTGAAACCATTTTGCATGGAGAAGTTGATGTAGCCATCTATGCTCTTGGTCTTCTTCTTCATCTCCCTGGGCATCATATCCCATATAGCAGCTTGCTGCACCTTGATGGAGGTGTCCTCATTCTGGCTAAAGCACACCACATGGCCATCATTACTCTCAGTCACAGCCTCCATCACTATCTTCGCGAAACCAGTGGTCTTGCCAGACCTGTTTCCCCCGAGAGCCAAACATTCATTGTAGCTTTGCAATCCCTCGCGGATGCGTTCCCAACCCGGCAGATCAAACCCATAACGGATGGGATCGCTAACACTAGCCTCTATACGCCCCTCATGGGCCTTGTGAAGCTGCTTAAGGAGCGGGAGGTTGTGATCGTATAGCCAAACTATCTCCTCCGCTGTTGGGACCTCAAGGAAGGGATGTTCCGTAAAGCTAATCATCTATCCAATCGATGTTCCTAAGCTCTTGTTGAGACTTCTTCGCAACAAGGGCCAATAGGACCGCCAGGTTTTCCTGGAAATGCTCCTTGTCCATCCTGTTGAAGATGTCATACTCAAACCCATTATCCGTTATGGAAGCAACCATAACCGTCTCCCAATCGGGGACTATGGTGTCCAAGGACCTCTGGACGAGTTGAATGTTTTTGTTCATGTTACTCAATGAGAAACCATATATTCTTTCCCACCGATCGAGACGCATACTTTATCCCATGCCCAATAGGGTCATCTTTAAAAGGCTTTGTTTCAATGGTTCTTTCTTCAGGAATCTTCCTTGCCCACATCCCAGTCGATCGCTCTTCGTATTCCCAACCATCTTCTGTCGGACCAGGGCATGGGCTGTCGCAGTAATTAAGTCCACAAATGGTGCAATAGTCGGTTAGTTCATTAGTGTCCGAGTCCCGCTCGCAAACATCCACCGCAAAGCAAACTTTCATCCAGTCCGTTTTTTCAATGGTGGAGGAAGTGGGAATTGCACCCACGTCCGAAAACGTCTCCGCTTTCGTCGAGTCTATGTTTCCCCCAAAAATGCGTTCCCAGCCACGATTGTATGCGTTTCGATCTGTGGTTCTGTTTCTATCGCCTTTACCGTTCATCTACCACCTCCGCAGGTATGGCCTCGTTAGCCATCTGTTTTCTAGCCTGCTCCATGAGCTTCTTGTAGTCTTCATCCGTCCACACCTTCTCCTCACGGCTAATACTCGTTGCCTCCCCCCGAGCCAGCATGGCTTCACGGCTACTGTTAGCCTTAGCGATGGAGATGTCCTTGATGTCCTTGAAGGTGGGCTTTAGTTCGCCACTATCCATCCCCTCACGCACACTCTCAATCATATCCTCCTCCAGGCTGGTGATGTTCAGGTAGGAATAGGAAGCTAGCTTGCCCCCGAGTTCACGCCATTTGCCCAGCTGGTCCGCATAGGTGGCGATGATGCGTATCACCGTGGAGCGGTCATAGCCATACTTCTTGCACAGGCAGGTTTGGGACTTCCCCTGGGCATGGAGGAAAAGAATGGTGGCAGCTTTCTGCGGATCGTACCGCTCCAAGAGCTTAACGTGTGGAGGAGCAGCAGCCTCAGCCCGACGAAGCTCTTCTTCAATGGATGCTAGTAGCTCGTGCTTT
>Ga0208644_1001630_pt1 | contig 18606 bp, 7 predicted proteins | sample VirMetDEL_Nov_18_FD_184517 | JGI IMG/M metagenome (GOLD analysis project Ga0208644, IMG submission 184517) | Aqueous microbial communities from the Delaware River and Bay under freshwater to marine salinity gradient to study organic matter... | ecosystem: Environmental > Aquatic > Marine >... | reverse complement strand
AGAAAAGCGAACGCACGTATTAAGTCATTCACGAAGGAGGAGGCGCTGAAGACGATTAGAAAGAACTATAAGCAAGCACCTAAGTTCTGATGCCTATTGATAAGATGATACCACGCTTCCTTGTCAGCGACGAGGACGAGCGTCTGCTAAAGGAGGGTGCCATGACGGATGCCCTCAACGTTTCTATATCCGAGGATGGGGATGGTAGCGAGGGGGTGCTTAAGAACGTAAAGGGGACAACGGCCATTACTGGTGCAACACTTGGTATCGGTGATGATGAGGTGAAAGTAATCGGTCAGGTTTCTGACTCGCAGCTTGGGTACATTTACTTCTTTGTAGCTACTGTGGGTCAAACTTTTGTCCATGATGCTATCTACAGAGTAAACACGAACACCAACGCTACTCAGTTGGTGTTTAAGAATACTTGGCTGAACTTTGACGAGGATGGATTCGTTAAAGCGGACGTATTAAACGGGTCTTTTCAGCAGGACGGAATCATACAGACTATTCTGTACTTCACTGACAATAAAAACGCTCCCAGGAAGATTAATGTAGACAGGGCTATAGCAGGTGAGTACTCTGGACTTAGCTCAAGTAAGCTAGACTACGCTTTAAACTCTATTAAGGCGGCACCCACTAAGCCTCCAACTTTTTATTTTTCTACCGACACTTCAATAGATGCAAACAACTTTAGGTTAAGTACTTTCCAGTTTGCCTATCAGTACGTGTACACCGATGGGGAAGAGTCCGCTATATCCTCATATTCTAGTCTTTGCTTTCCAGATAGTTCGTCCATAATCGGAATTGACAACTCCTCTGTCGGTTCGGTTTCTACGTCAAACTACTATGAGGATAATGTATGTAACATAAAACTCAATTGGAGTAGCATCTCAGAAAGCCCCAAAAACATTCCAGACGTAAAAAAAGTAAGGCTGCTAGCGAGGAAGAGCAACACAGGTGCCTTTAGGGTCATAGATGAGTTTGATCCTAATGCGAATCTCAATAGATATATATACGGCAGCTCCGTTTCCGTGTATGACAAAGACACGGCTATATACAGGTTTTTTAATGAAGGCGCCTACGCCGCTACAGACGCGAACACTGTAAACAAGCTTTATGACAACGTTCCCATTAAAACTGAAGGTCAGGCGATTACTGGGAACAGATTAATGTATTCGAATTACTCGGAGGGATTTGCAAACGGAGACGTAAATGGCGACCCTGTAGACGCCACCCTAACAGTTTCCTATTCTGCGGCTAGGGGTGGCGGAGAAAACGGATCTTCAGCTAATGGCATTTCAGAGGACAACTCCAACACGAATGGAGATATAGCTATAGACTTCTCTACTCTGTTTACTACTTCGAATGTGCCAGCAGGAAGTACTACAACGGTAAAGTTTGAAACAGATCCTTCTGGATCCTTTGGAGACGCACCTGATGGGGCCATCGTGTTGGATGCGGTTGATTCTCTTGGCGGAACCTTTCAGGTTAAGTTTGGGGAAGGTCCCTCTGGAAGTGGTACAGCATCTGACATAATACCTATATATCAGGTTTCAGATGGTTGGAACTTTGAGCTTACGTTAACAAACGCCTCAGACATGACTCATGCGGAGTTTGCTACTTTCTTTGCAAATAACGTTACTGGGTATAACTTTTCAAAAACTTACGACGTACTCCACTCCGCCATGCAGGGTGTTGTAGTGGACGGAAGCAATACGACTCTTTTCGGAACTGGCGATATAGTCGGGCTTGGTAGCGGAAACTACTCTGTAACCACGGCGTGGACTTATACGCCAGCTGATATTGATGTCTCTTCAGCTGTTGTTACATTAAAGCCCAGGATATATTTTGCCTCTATTAGCGGATGGGAAGGGGGCACTGTAGGTGTTAATACATACGCTATAACTACTCAGTCGTTTTTAGGAGGGGGTCTTCAAGGTACAATGTTTTACGACATACCGTCTGCGAACCTTACTGGAAAGGTGTTTAACAGCACGGCAAACCACAGCTTATCGACATTCAAGGCTGGATCTACCCACGAGATAGGTGTTGTATACTATGACAAATACAACAGGTCTGGGAATGTAAACAAGATTGGAAGCGTATACGTTCTTCCTTTTGGGGATTCTGGAAGATCTGGCGATAACGGCCCAGCATCAATATCAGTTGCGTTTAACTCACAGCCTCCCACTTGGGCCGATAGATACCAGTTTGTATACCCTGGTATGGGTTCGTTCGATTCTGTTGTTTCCTACACGGTAGGAGGAGCTTACTATAACGCGACGGACGACCAAGACAGGCGGGTCTACGTCTCACTTAATACTCTTAATGATTTTTCAGAAGAAAAGTCTGCATTGCTTAGATACTCTTTCACAGAGGGTGACAAACTAAGAGTTATTAATTACGACTCTGCCTCTGGTGCTTACGCAACAAATCCATTGAACGTAACATATCCAAGGGCTAATGACGGAAGCGTTATAGAATTTGATGTTGTTGGGGTTGAAATCATAGACTCTGAGAAACTACATACAGGCTCGAACCATCAAGCAGGGCAGGAGGACCCTCATCACGGAACCTTTCTAGTGTTAGAGTCTCCAGCCATACATGCAAATCTTCAGGTTGATTCTAACAGTGATGGTACGGTTGATACTGGGTTGAAATATGTTGGTTTTGATTGGTATTCGATAAGCAATTCAACGTATCCAGACTCTGGAAACACTGCTGCGACTAACGCAAATTACTGGGGTCAAAGATGTTTGGTTGAGATACTAACTCCGTCTAAAATTGACAAAGAGGTCTATTATGAAATAGGTGAGTCCTACCCGATTGGTCCGCCAAGAGATCAAAACCAAGGGAGTAACAACCACGGTCCTTTAAGAGTCTTAAATTATGGGGATGTTCACTACAGGCCAACATCTTGTAAGACACCATTTAGGGATCCAAATCATCAAAGCCAAGCTAACGAATGGAACGAAGAGCATCCTGAAGACTGGAGGTACGAAACAATATATACTGAAAGTCAATCAGTTAGCGACTTCTTTAGTTCTAGCGACTGGAATAAGGGTCGTGCACATATAGTTTTTGAAAACGCAGCAGAGGTAAGAAGACTAAACGGAATCACGTATAGCGAAGCATACGCCGAAGATGTAGCCAACCTTTCACTATCTTCTTTCAACCCCTCTCTTGCTAACTTCGACAGCCTTGACGGGAGATACGGGGCCATTAACTACATAGGTAACTACAACGACGATTTAGTTGCCTTACAGGAAAACAAGTTTTGCTTGATTCCTGTAAACAAGAACATCCTTGAGTACGCCAGCGGTAGCGCAGACGTAGCAGTATCTACTAACGTGCTTGGTCAGCGCAGATACTCAGCTGGTGACTACGGGTGTAGCAACCATCCAGAAGCTGTTCTTATTCAAGACAACAGCGTATTCTTTGTAGACGAATCTAGACAGGCTGTATGCGCTCTGACTGGGGGTCAGTTAGTTCCTATTTCTGACAAGAGCATGTCTTCATTCTTTGAAGATTTCTTCACGAACAGCCACACTAAGTATGTGAGCGGATATGACCCAAGAGACAATACATATTACCTGACTGGACTTGGAGGTACATCCGAGACGGTTGGGTATGACGCAGCAAGAGGAGTGTGGCAAAGCAGGTACAGCTTTGCGCCAGATATCTACTCTAACCAGAACAACATGCTGTTTAGCGCTAAATACACTAGCGGAGATAATCTGTTCTGGAAACACGACAGTACAACATACAACAGCTTCTACGGAACAGGATATCCATCAGAGGTTCAGATGGTTTCTAAGCTGTCCCCTTCCCGCGTTAAGGTATTTAACGCTTTGTCATATGAGGGTGATTCCGCATTGTGGGATGTGTCTACGAATGATATAGAGACGGATCTCGGACAGATTACAGGCGGGATAACAGAATGGGACGAAAGAGAGGGTTCTTACTACACTTCTATGCCTAGAAATAAAAAAACTGATATTATATACACCAGCAAATCGATCATATCTCTCGGAACTCTAACGCAGGAAAGTCCAGGCGTGTACTCTTCTACTTTGAGATTAAACAGATTACCAATACCTTTAGGTTCACCAGCAAACGTCTCTGTTTTTGTAAACAATACACAAAACAATACACAAGTAGCGGTAACCTCGGTTATTGGAAATGTAATAAGCTTTTCTGGCACTCCTAGTGTTGCTGGTCCAGCCACGATGACTATAGCAAAACAAAATTACAGCTCTACTGAAGATTCAATGCGTGGTCACTGGATGAAAATCAAGATGCAGAACTCCGATACAACTAAACACGAGCTATACTGCATCAACACACACATAACCGACTCTAAGTCTCATCATCCGTTAGGCGGATAATAACTATATTTGTAGAATGGACCCAGTAACACTAGCAGCATTACTTAAAGGCGCAGGAAAGCTTATCGGGGCTGTAGGCCCAGCGGCTGGTCAGTTCCTAGGCGCCAGAGGAGCCACTGAAGCGCTTAAGCAGTCACCAGAACAAATCGCCGAGCAGTATGAGGAATTAAAGGCCGCTATGCCCCAATACGGCGTTGGTAGCGCATGGAACGAGTACCTCGCTATGTCTAAGCAAGACCCAGCTGCTGATATGCAGCGTCAGATTGCCGCCGAGCAAGAGGCTTCTAGTGTTGGGGCTTTGAAGGCTGGTGGGGCTAAAGCGTTGTTAGGTGGGCTTGGGGCTGCACAAAGACAGGCAGCACAATCGAGAATGGGTATTGAAGCTAAGTCAGCAGAAAGACAGCAAGCAGCTCTTGGTCAGTACGCTGGTCAACAGCAGAGGGTTCAGGACGCTAACACAGCGCTTCAACAGCAACTGGCTAGTTCTGAGTTCACTGCTCTCCGTGATGCTGAACAGTATAACAGAGGGTTAGAGGCTCAAAGAAAAGCAGCTCTGGGTCAGGCGTTTGGCTCTATCGCTGGGCAGTTTGGACAGGGTTTACTCAAGGGGATTGACTTTGGTGGAGGTAAATCTTTTGCAGACGCTGGTTTTGACGTAGGGCAATACACAACGTTAGAGGGTGACGTGGTTAACCCCAACCTATATAGGGACGCGGGTGATTATGAGGACATGATGTCGGCTTATGGGGGTAATCCTTACAGGGACGGTGGAATGATGACAAAGGGTGCTTTCTCTCACAAATCCAACCCAATCGACATCATGCAAGACGGGGCTAAGGTAGGGGAGATGACTGGAGGGGAGGCTATCCTAAATCCAGATCAGCAAAAGAAAGTGGCTAAGCAATCACCATACTTCCGCAAGCTGATGCGTGAGTTCTCAATGAGAAACAGAAGATGATTAAATATCCGATGCCAGGCCAGGTTCCAGACCTTTACAAAGGGTTCAGAGAGGAGCTTGGTAATATAGAGAAGAGAAAACAAGAGAAAGAGGCCCGTGGTCTTGAACTGGCTTCTATGATTGAGATGGCTGACCAGTCTACTATGTTCGGTGGTGATTACTCCGAGGCGCAGCAGATGGCCCAGTGGATGACAGACCATATAGACGATTTCACTGACAGTAAAGAAGGGATAATTGAGTTCAGGCAAATGGCCCAGCAACTCAATAACTTTATTGATGCGTCTGAGGCATACAAGAATCAGAATTTCGGTACAGCGCAGGCAGGGCTATCGCAGGGCACTTGGATGGGACATTCGGGCAGAAAAGCATCTGGTGTAGACCCATACGAGAAAGACGGGTTCATGGATGTTAAGAAGAACGAGGATTACGAGATGGCGTATATGGCTCTTAATCGGGAGCGTAAATTACAGGTTGATGAGAACGGGAGACCTCGACTGAGCCAACAGGGACGTATCGAAAACCCGTTTATGCCTAAGCTTGAGGAGCTTCCTTTTGAGGGAGGGTTTGAGTGGTTCGAGTCAAACTCAAAGGGTTATAGCTTCCCAGAAGGACCTAAAGACGCTAAAGACTGGATTAAAGCCAAGGCGGAGGATCCAAAACTGGAACGTAAGATTGCTAAAGCCTGGAAAGAAGCTAGCGGAAACCCTGGTGATTTAGAATCCCTTATGAAGGAGGATAAGTTTATGAAGGCAGCTAAAGACCAGTTTACTAAGGACGCTATGCGTTCCTTCCATACGCATTACGCACCACCTAAGCCAGAGGTTGTGAAAGTAGACGAGGATAAAACACTCTCTGGCAGGTTCAAAAAGCTAATTGCTGGGCAATTCGATCCTGGGGATATGCCAAAGATTTCGGCCAGAGGAGAAGAGGAGGTTCCTCCATTAGGTGCTGCACTCGGAAGTATGCGATCCTCAGTCCCAGCACTGACAACTGGATTCGACTCTATGTATGAATTAGCAAAGCCTATCACGGGAATGGCTATCGGAGAAGACAGAGAGATTGTAGGCTTCAATGTAGACGCCTTCGGCAATATGTACGTAGTAATCAGAGAGCCAGGACAAATTGGAGGAGAAGGCGAGAATAAAGACGTGGTGAAATCGAACGAGCCAGGTATGATTCTCAGAACCGTTAAAGTTGAAGCAGACTCTATGCTCTCTAGAACGTTAGACGACTACATAAAACCAGACATACAGCAAGCCCTCATGAATCTTTCTAAGAGAAACATAGAGAGTCTTCCGCCTGTCGGTCTTTCCGCAGCCAAGAATGCAGCCGCTGTAGCAGGGTCTATAGCATCTGGAGGTGACGGTAGTTATAACGCAAGAGACTATAAGTACAATAACTGGGGTATCTTCGATAGCGCTATGGCGTTCAGATAAGGATATCGTTCATTCCCTATATTTGTAGTATGGATGAAAAAGACCTCCAAAACTACATTGAATGGGCTAAGAGAGGCAATCTCTCTAATAAAGCAGCAGCTAGGTATTTCCAGCTCTCTGGCCTGACGGGTGATGATTTTAACGCGGCTATGTCTCAGATGCCTGTAGACGTAGACCCCAACGTATACATCAAAGAAGAAGAGAAGCAACCCGACCCGTATGCTGGATTCCAGCCGATGGAGCAAGAACAGATTAAGGGTATGTTTGACAACGACCTTAATTTGATTAACGGGAGTGTTGTTCAACAATCTGAAGAAGAAGCTGTAAACTTCCTAAGAAACAAGTACAATCGATACGGCTTTCAATTTGATGAGTCAATCCCTGGTGCCGACTTCATAAAAGTAACGGCTCCAAATGGAGAGACCTCTAGATTTAAATTCGGGGAGTACGCCGAAAGCCCTTACGAACAGGAGGTTCAGAGAGAGTATCAAACAAGAACAGAGGATTTGGTCTCTTTCATGAACAAGAACATGATTGAAGACGCAGATAGTATAAACGATTTAGCTAAAGCTAATTTCCTTGGTACTACAGTTTTTGACGACTACGAATCTATCGAGAACGAATCACTGGCTATCGAGAACGAATCTAAAAAAGTCCAGGAGGGACTGCGACAGTATGATGAGTTCTTAAACGCATACGAGGTAGCTCTCTCACAGAACGATAAAGAATCAGCCGATAAAATAGCTAGTGATTTAAGGGACATAAAGAAAGATCTTGAAAATCAACAAGCTTCTATTTCTCGCAGGGCAGACGCTTACACATCAAATGTGGGTAGATATTTTTCTTTAAAGGAAGATCAAGGGTCAACTATCGGTATGATGTTGTATCCGTTTATGGGGCCTGGTGTTGAATCTGTTATTGAGGGGCTCTCTCAAATTGGTTTAGCCATTGGTAAAGTAGCTTCCGATATCCCAGAAAAAGGCATCTATGCTCTTTCTGATCAGTCATTTGCGCGGGCATATGATAAGGCAGCTAAGGAGGCTGACTGGACAGACTGGGCAGATATGGTTAGGTCTGGTTATGGTCTTTCCGAAGAGAGGGTGGAAGAGTTTCAGCGTAGAAATATATTAACTCAGGTTTATTCTGGGGCTATGCAGTCCTTGCCTTCATTTGTGAGCCCTTCAAGGTATTTTAACACAATTGCTTTGGTAGGGCAAACTATGCGTCATGCCGATGATATGATGTCTGGTGAAGAGTGGAATGACGTTTCCCCAGAGTCTAAAGCTAAATTCATCCTACCCTATGTATCCTCTCAGGTAGTGCTTGAGCGTCTTGGTTTCCGTCAAATGAAAGCCTTTAGCGGCTTTACTAATAGACTGGTATCGAGAGCTATCGGTAAGGCTGGAGCAAACCTATCATCCAAAACGCTTTATGAAATAATTGAGCAGGATGTTAAAAGCTCATTAGGTAGAGCTGGTCTTGCTGCTGGCGCTTCGTTTTTTGCCGAGGCTGAGACAGGGCTTCTTCAGGAGATATCATCGGAAGCTTTAAAACAAGCATACAATCGCTGGGGTGAAAAAACCAATAATTTTGAAGTAGCTGAATCTACTAACGAATTTGTAAAGCAAGTCCTTACTGCTGCGCTTCACGAGGGATTAGGAGGGTTTATGCTTGGCGCTCCAGGTATATACAGGGCTGGAAAGACTAGTTTCTCAGATGAGGATATGCTCAAGCTGAACGTCATGAGAAACGAACAAATCCTTGACATCCTGGATGCGAAGGACAGAATGGATGTGGTCTCTGGAAAAATGACACCTAAAGAGTATGCAAACAGAAAGAAGAAAAATAAAGAGCTACACGATATCGTCAGGCAGATTCCTGAAGATGCTAACACGTCTACACAAAAACAGCTCTTTAGATTGCTTCAAAGAGAATCTGACCTTAAAAACAGAGTAGGGAGCAAGGGAGACCGAATGAGCGCAAGAGAGCAAACAGAGCTTTTGGATGTTCAGAACAAAATAAAAAAGATAGGGGCTGATTATCAGCAGATGTCTCCAGAGGAGAAACAGCAAGAGATAAAAGAAATAACTCAACCGATAACACCTACAGGGGGTACGGTCGTAGAGACAGCGAATGGTCAGAAAGTAGAAATCCAGCCAGAGGAAGTTACCATAGAAGAGGATGCTGCTAATCAAGCGATGGAGGAAGCTCCGCAGAGCGAAGAAGGTGCTCAGCTTTCTCTGTTCGACGAAACAGAGGGGATGGCAGAACCACAAGCAGAAGAGCCATCTACAGAGCAACCCGCACAAGAGCCGCAACAGAGAAAGGAAGACGTAGCTGATTTTGCTGAAATAGAAGTAGAAGGCATGACACCAGAAGGTCTTGCTGAAGCTGGATTTTCACCTGAGTTTCAGGCAATTATAGGAAGAGTGATTAAAGCTGTGGGTAAACTTCCTGGTGGTAAGGGACAGATTATAAGAAACCATAGAACAAAAGCGTCGATAGACGCCTATTCCAATGAAGCGGAGAGATTAGCACTTGAGTCTCAGGGAAGGGGTAACGAATTTGTACCGATTCAGTTTGGAGAATTTGTATACGGTTTTGTAAACATAGTGAATGGTCAGCCAACTGAGGTTCACCTTCTAGACACAAACTCCGCAGAGTTTGTAGAGAGCGTGAAAGAAGCGGCTAGAAAGCTAAATCTTTCATACGCTATACCCTCTGCTACAGACCTTGTGTCTGAAGAGCTTATTACGCACTATATGCTCTACGATATGTTTGGGAAAAATGGTACCAAACGAGAGGAGTTCTATAATAAACTTAAAGAGCTTTCTAAGAATAATCCAGCGCTAAAAGCGTTGATTGACAGAGTTAGATCGGATTATTTTAAAGCTTCTGAAGCTAAAAAACAAGAGGAGGTTATAGCCGCGTTCTTTATTGATTACAGAAAAGAGCCGTCAAGATACAGAAGCGTATGGCAGCGTATCAAGGATTGGTTTAATAATCTGTTTGCTGGCAACAGGGTCATCAATAACGAACAGGATCTCTTTGCTGTAGCAAATCAGGTGGTCAATATCCTAAAGGGTAAATCGGTAAAGTTAGACGTACAGCCTGGTGCAGCACCGCCGCAGCAACAAGCCGATGAGGTCTCTCAATCCCGCCAGCGTGGTGAGTTTACCTATCTACAGAATGAAACTATTTACTACGATTTCGACAGAGAGGCTGGTGTAGAGTATATGGAGTGGGCGACAGCGCCCCCACCTGTACCACAGAAGATTAAGGTAAACGACTTCTACCATTTCAGAAACTGGTACAACAAGATGACTGCCAATCAGGAGTACCCTGGCATCATCACGAACATGTACATCATCAAGGATGGCAAGCGCCAGAAGGTGAATCCTCCAAAGCCAAAGACCGATGCAGAGGGCAACAAAGTGGTGATGCAAAGAATGCCAACAAGAGCACAGATTAAATCTCAAAGGTTTGTCACTGAGCAAGGCGATATAGCAGAGTCAAGAAGGCAGTACTCGGAGATGATTAAAGAGGTTGGTGATCTGTTGCAAAACTCTGTTCTGGCTGGTCAAGCATCTCTTCAGGATTTCTACCCAGAGGGAAAGGCAAATCTAAGGAGAGGTGAGCAAGACTTCGAAGGTTTGATTATCGCTAAGAAGAATATTCAGGCGGCTATAGATTCTGGTATTACGGAGGATCAGCTAAAAGAGATGCGAGGCACAGCCAGCTACGTATCCAAGCAAAAACACCCAGAGCTGTTCAATATGAGCGGTATTAAGCGTTTTAATGAAGCTGGACAGGGTGATATTATTTCAGATGGGGAAATAAGCTTTAGCAGAACATCAGGATATGAAGCGTCCAAAGAACACATTAAACACTTTACTGGAGGAAAAAAAGAACTTAAAGGGAGCCGAGAAGATTTAAATGGAAAGAGAGGGGTTAGCGTAGGGTTTGATACTTCGTATATAGAGAGAGAAAAAAAGAACCCTTCTGGCATTAAAAAGCAATCAAGCCTAAAACTTTCTGGTAAAGGCGTTAAGCCTGAACTTAAAGGTAATGAGATTATATCCACTCATTTAAACCCTCGGGATGCTGCCAGTGTAATTAGATCCTTAGAAGTACAAGCCAATCTCGATGCTTTAAGCAAAAGACTTAAGGCTGGAGAGCGAGGAGAGGTTGTATTGACTTTTAATTCGTTGAATCTAGATTCTATAGCGGCAAATCCATATGTCGCTGCAACGATAGCTCTTGAGCTTAAGAAAAACATCCTGGAAGGTATTGAAAAAGGAAACCAAATGGAATGGGTGGTAGAGAAGGTCCAGGATATACTGAATACCACAACCTCTAACATAGGTTACACTAGCTTTGAGGGTGGGAAAGAAATGGTAGTTCAGAAGATTAGGCAAGCTTATGCAGATCGCGAAAAAGAAACACCAACTAAAACTCTATCGGAAGCTTTTGAAGATGTATGGGTATTAAAGAACGGCACACAAGATGTTATTGAAATACTTGACTCCTTTATAAAAGGGGAGGTAAGGGATCCGTTTGCCACCTCTAAAAAATCTTTTATTGATAAAATCGCTAAGATAATTGGTTACGAAAAAGCTCTTGACTTCGCTCAAAAAAACGACTTTTTAGATCCTTTTTTAAACGACGAGAATTCTGGGCATATTATAGCGTACAGAACCATTCCTTACATAGTTCGAGAAGACGTAGGAGTGGACTTGGGACTGGTTTCCGCGAAGATACCGAATGACATTGGATTTAAAGGCGCTATAGTCTCAAAAACTAAGAAGTTTGAGACTAGGATGAAGTTTATGCTCGAATTAATCCCTATAAATGAATCTTATAAAGATTTTAAAGGGTCTACCATAGGTGAGACTCAAACTGAGTCAGCAAGAGGAAACGTTAAAGGGGAAATTTCATTTTCCAGAGCTTCTGGGCGTGTATCACAAAAAGTTGTAGATGTTAGCGGGGTAAAAGGGGTCCCAGTGAACAGCCTACTGCAAATCATGGGTAAGGCTTCTAAGGCCGAACAAGCTGTACTGCAAAGTCTGTTAAGTGTATACCCTAACGTAAAGTTTATCCCGAAGGAAGACGTAGACGAATTCTTCGAAAAGAAGATGTTACAACCTCTTGATGAGGTGAGGGACCACGCAGATTACGGTTTGGACAGGTTGTACGGCAGAAGATACAGAAAGCTTGTGGCAACTACGGTTCCTTTCCTCGGAGATCCAGAAATTTACGGTACAGCAGGTGTTTACGGCGACCACTTCGATTATCCTGTGCATGCTCACATGAGAATGTTTACGGACCCTGAGCAACCAGGAGTTCTCTATGTTTCTGAGCTTCAGTCAGATACGTATCAGAAAGGGCTGGAAAATTCGTTTGGCAGAGGTCAGCTTCCAGAATCAGTAATAATTCAGCAATATGCTTCCGACGAGTTTGACGTAAGTGTTCAAAATCTTGAATTCCTAAAGCACATTTTAGAAAATTACGATGACTTCAGGTCGGAGCTTATCTCTGCTGCTGGAGGAAAAGAAAATGCATTTAATGCAGACTGGTGGGATGACGTGCTTCAAGGAGTGGAAAACGTTTCAGACGAAAGGGCGGGAGATGCACCCAATGTCGCAAGCCTTTTGAGCAATACACTAAAGAACGATCCAAACTTCAATGTAAGAGCGCTTAGAATCTTGTTGAGGCAGTTCGCTATGTCCAACCTCAACGCACCAGTTAACTCTACAGAAAAACAAATTGAAGATATCATAAATGACCACTTTAATAAGTATCCTTTTGTCCAGCCAGGAGAGAAAAACAATCTAGGTGGCTTTGCAAGTGACTTAGTTATCACTATTGACTATATGGCTGATGCCGTTGCAGATATCGCTATTGGGGAGGAACTCGCAGACGCAAGCCACAAAGAGAGGATGGCGTTCTACGACGATACTGTAAAGGTTGTGGAGCGACACAGAAAAACAAAAGATGAAGAGGTCATAGAAGGTGTTTCTTCCGCAAAGAATTCTTGGGAGAAACAGATTATTAGATACGCCGTCAAGAGAGCTCAGGAGAACGGGGATAAGGTTGTTAGACTCCCCACCGAAAAAACCGCCGCTGACGTTCAGTGGTGGGATATGGATGACACGGACCTTCAGGAATATATGAGTGACGAGTTTGGTGTAGATACTGATATGGGAGGACCAATGACTCAAGGGATGCTTGAGGAACAAAGACAAAAACAAGGCCCACTTAGAAAGCGATACAGAGACCTTCCCAAGACGTTGCGATCCATCGGGCTTGATTCTAGACTTGTAAGAGACGAGAATGGCAATAAATGGTACGAGGTTGATGTACCAGCTCCAGACTATCGGATGGTTATGTTCTCCAAATCTTCTGGCAGAAACAACCTTGGGGATATAGGAGGTGCTACATGGGATATGCGCGAGCAGAGCAATATGGCTGACTTTGCTGACGTGTGGCTTACAAGACTCCAGGATAAGTACCGAAGGGTATTTAAGTTGCAGGAAGACGTAGCTAAAGGCACGCAAGGACAGGTTAGAAAGGAGGAGGATTTCAGGATGGCTGAGGAGCTTATGTATGGTAAGGCTGCCAATGATCTCGAAAGACTCGATCAAGCCACGAAAGACATCTCTAACAAGTTGAAAAACAATGGGTTGACTGTTCAGGATCTTGATGAGTACATGTATAACCTCCACGTAGAGGAACGTAACGCCGTCATTAGTGAACGCACCGAGGGTAAGAACCAAAACGGTAGTGGTAAAACAAACGAACAAGCAGCTGAGTATTTTGCTAATCTGTCCGAGGATAAGAGAGGTAAGCTTGAGGATGTAGCTAAGACAGTAAGGCTAATACAGCAAGACACCAGAGACGCTATGGTTAACCTTGGTCTTGAGACTCAAGAAACCATCGACGCTTTTGAAGAAATGTTCAGTAACTACGTACCGCTACAGGGTAGGGCAAACGACGAGGGCGACCTTGGTTACTCACCATACCCTAATGGAGGTACTGGGTTTAGCGTTACAGGAAGCACAACAAAGCGAGCAAAAGGTAGAGGCACTCAGGCCGACAACATTGTAGCTCAGGTTATTTCGCAGAACGCAGCAGTGCGCATCAAGGGTCGTACCAATGAGGCTATGAACGCCCTGTATAAGCTCGTGGAGAATAACCCGAATCCAGATGTATGGCAGGTGCTAGACAAAGAGGAGAACGGGTACAAGAATGACGATCCGAATATCGTTTCTGTACGTGTAGACGGAGTACAAAAGGCTATTAGATTCAAAGACCCATCATACGCGCAAGCACTTAGGTCTATGAACCTACCACAGACTAATCACTTCGTTAAGATGATGGGGTCGCTTAACTCATGGCTGCGGGCAGCGTTCACATCTAGAAACCCTGAATTCATTCTCAGTAACTTCTCACGCGATATCCAGTCAGCTATATTCAATGCATCCGCAGAAACAGACATCGAGGGTGGATTCCTGAACGGAACGGACGCTATGGGTAAGATATTCAAGATGGTGGGTCCATCCTTGAAGACCCTTGTGCGTAATGAGGTTGGTGCTTCACCTGATCCGCTTATCATGAAGTACTACGAGCAATTCAAGGAGGATGGCGGTAAGACTGGATGGGCGTACCAGAAAAGCTTAGAGGACATTGCTGCTGAATTAGAGATTGATGATAGTGGTAAGACTGGCGCACAAAAGATTATAGGCGGGGTTAAAGGAGCTCTTGAGTTTATAGAAGGTATGAACGATGCATTTGAGAACAGCATACGTCTATCGGCCTATATCGCAGCGAGAGAAGGCGGTATAAGCAGAGAGAAATCAGCTCAATTTGCTAAGAACATTACAGTAAACTTCAATAAGCAAGGGGAGTGGGGTGCAGCTGTTAACGCTACATACCTCTTCTTTAATGCGTCTGTTCAGGGTTCTGCGCGTATCATTAGATCGCTTGGTAATCTCAAACCACCTGTGAAGCCAGACGGTTCCAGAAGAGAGTGGTACGAACGAGCAACAACCGCTCAGAAGGCTGCGCTCGGCATGGTTATCATGAATGGTTTGCTTACGATGCTCAACAGGGCAGCGTCTGATGATGATGAGGATGGTCAGTCATTCTACAACAAGATACCAGACTACATTAAGGAGAGAAACCTTATCATCATGCGTCCTGACGGCAAGAACTACTGGAAGGTGCCGATGCCATATGGATACAATATATTCGCAAACTTGGGAAGTACGTCTGTAGAGGTGGCCTCTGGTGATAAGCAAGCTATCGAAGGTTTGGCATTCTTCTCTATGTCCATGATCAACGCCTTCTCTCCTATTAGTTTCGGTCAGTCGGATAGCATGGCAAAGCAGCTAGCCAAGACGTCCATCCCTACCGCATTCAAGCCGTTCTTCGAAGCATACGCCTTTAACGAGACTTATTTTGGAGGGCCAGTTAAGGCAGAGCAATACCCATTCGGTACGCCAAAACCAAACTCGTCTATGTCGTTCAGGTCACCAGAAGAGCTCAAGCAATTCTTCAGCTGGATTAACGAAGCCACGGGTGGTTCGAGAGACGTACCAGGATATGTAGATGTAAACCCAGATGGGGCTTGGTACATCTTCGAATACTTCCTCGGAGGTACGGGTAGGTTCGTAACCAGATCTATTGAGACGGGCAGGAAGATAGCCGCAGACAGTTACGAGGATCCTGTAAATCTAGACTTCAATGATGTCCCGTTCATGCGTATTGTATATGGGGAACCATCCAAATACTACGATATGCAGAAATTCAAGGAAAGAGAGGTCGAGGTTAAGCAACTTGTAGCGGAGTACAAAAACAACAGAATACCAGACGCTAAGGATAGATACACAGGAATAGGTGTTTTAAACGAATACCTTAAGGACATCAACAAGGCGCTGAAGCAAGTACGTGCCGAGAAGCGAGCCGCAAGAGACATAAAGGATTACGGGGAAAGGGTGTCTAAAATACAATCCCTTCAGGAACGCGAGAGAAGGATAGTCATGATGTTTAACAAAAAATACGAAGAGGTACGTGGACAAAATTAAAGACACTAAGCTGGGGGAGTGGCTCAGAGAGAAAGCCCCTAACGTATTAGAGACCGTCGGAGACCTCCTGCCAAACCAGGGGGCTCTGGGTGTTGTAAAGAATCTGTTGGATAAAGAGCCAGGTGTCGACCCTGCTGAGGCTAAGGCTAAGGTGGACGCTGAGATCGCGTTTCAGAATAACGTGACCGAACGGTGGAAATCTGATATGGGCGGTGATGTAAAGCTAGCCAAACTAATAAGACCTATAATGTTAATAACATTAACATGCATTTTCTTAGGTCTTGTCATCTTTGACTCCCTTGATAATCAGCCTTTTAACGTGCGTGAGAGTTACGTATCTTTGTTAGAGATATTAATGCTAACCGTATTCGGCGCCTACTTTGCTGGTAGGACCGTTGAAAAAACCAAGAGATGAAGGTAATTGAGTCTACAGAGGTAACCGTAGATCTCAAGACTGTTGCTATTGTAATTAGTTTTGTGGTCACTGTAGTGAGTATGTGGTTTGCCTTGCAAGGCGAGATAGAGGAGGCTAAGCGCCTTCCTGAGCCTGTGGTTTCTAGAACCGAATACGAGCTTAAGGATAAGCTTATCAGAGAAACCATTATGAATACTCAGCAGAAAGTAGACGAAAATGGTAAGAAGTTAGACTTGATTGAAGAGCGTCTTTATGAGCTGAGCCAAACGGCAAAAAAGAAATGAGACGTATTCTGTTGTTTTTTTGCCTGGCTTTTTGCTGCGCATTAAGCGCACAGGAGATCATGGTGATCCAGATCAACGCCTACTGGAACGACGCTAACACACGTAGAGATTTACGCAGACTTAGAGGTTGTCAGTACACTTTGGCCTATTTAGAAGACCAACCCAAGGATATAAGAGAACAGATTTTATCAGTACCTACGGTGCTTATCTACGAGGATAAGCGTTTAGTCAAGGCTTATCAGGCGGGTATCGATTTGACGCTAAAACCTACGCTAGAAGATATTCAGCAGTATATTTACTTGTTGAAAAACAGCTAGTTACATGAGATTTTTACTACTGATTCTGATCCCGATTTCTATGTTGGGACAGGATTCCTGCGTCGTGTTTGGAGATGAACCATTGCTTCAGGCTAAGTGGATGGGGTATGACCCTCCACCGATGCAATGGGAGGAGATAAACTATGTGATTCATATTCACTACAGCGACAGCTTCCCTAACAGCTACATAGCAGAGAATGTAATTTACGACGCGCATGAGCATCTGAATGAGGAGTTTGAGGAAGCTATGCTGTCGTTCGATCTTGTTCAGGTACAGTATCACGACTTCGACGAGTTCTGGGCATCGCCCATTCTCATGGAGATGAATAATATTTGCGTCCCTTACAGTAGTACAGGGTTCACCGTGATGAATGAGTACCTAGAACCACTTGTGTGGGATAGGACAGCCTATATGAATGTACATGTTTTCCCTTGGTTCTGCTCTGGTATACTTGGGTTCGCCTGGACTCAGTATACAGAGGCAACAGACTTAGACGGAGTGTGGGTTAGGCACGACGTATTTGGACGCTTTGGCGATCAGTTAAACATGCCTACACGCATGGAGAACAAGACGCTAATCCACGAGGTTGGGCATTATGTTGGTCTGCACCACGTATTTAGAAATGTAGAATTCTGCGGTCAGAATCTTGGGGACTGTTTAGAAACTGGGGACTTCGTATGCGACACCCCGCCCACTAAGCTGAACTGGAGCTGTGAGAACCCAATATGCCCTCCTGGTTTGTATAACTATACACCTAATAACCACATGGATTACTACGTGGATTCATGCAGAACAAACTTCACTCCTGGGCAAATAGAGCGTATGCACGCCGCGCTGCCAATACTACGCCCTGGCCTCACTGATCAGGATCCATACTGTGCTGGTGATATCAGCGGGGACAACGTTGTTGGTATGAACGACCTGCTTTTGATGATGGAATTCTGGGGGGATGCGTATTGGGAGCAGGGGGATATAAACGGTGACGGATTATTTACCGTACTTGATTTTCAGATAGTGCTAGCTAACTGGGGGGTTGTATGTTTCGGTGCTGAGCTCGACCCATTCTATCGAGAAGAACAGATTAGAATACCCAAAAAAGAAAGGGGCCGAAGCCCCTTCCCGTTTAGGTAGCGATACTCCGAGCACGTCTCGGTGTAACATTGCTAAGATAATACAACTGGGACACCCAGCATTGGTCTATGCGTCTCATCGCACTGGACATGCTCCTGTGTCACAATCCATAATCTCCACATCATCCATATCGAGCTGTTCAAGGCTTACGATAGGTGTGGTACCAGCCTTCATGTCGAGGTAAGTGCCCTCGTCAATCTCTTCGAGTGGGGCTTGCTTAAACCCATGCTCGTTATGCAGCAAGAAGGAAACAGATTTCACGTTCTTGTAGTTCAACCTCAACCACTCCTTGATGGCGTACAGCTCCTCTTTGCGGTAGTAGATGGTAACTGATACAGCATTGTCTGACCACTCAGCTTGCAGGCGTTTGATAACCTCCAGCTGGTCGATAGCTTTCATGTCGTTTGCAAACGTAGTACCCTTCGGGAACTTACACGGGAAGCTTACAACCACGGTAGACTTGTCCTCTGTGCCGTCGAAGTTCAGCACGTACTCCACAGGGTACCCGTGCTTCCTGGCGGTAGACGCCAGACTGCTATCAGCTGACATGCGGATTCGTCTAATGTAGTATTCTGAGTATCCAGGGTGAG
>Ga0208644_1001625_pt1 | contig 18627 bp, 24 predicted proteins | sample VirMetDEL_Nov_18_FD_184517 | JGI IMG/M metagenome (GOLD analysis project Ga0208644, IMG submission 184517) | Aqueous microbial communities from the Delaware River and Bay under freshwater to marine salinity gradient to study organic matter... | ecosystem: Environmental > Aquatic > Marine >... | reverse complement strand
CCATAGCAGTAGCAGCACCGCTATTTGATTTATTTAGGTCTATGCGTCCAACACCAGAAGGGCTATATATTGTTGTGCCTACACCGCCAACAGTAGTCGTACCCACCAACAAATTGCCGCTGGCGTCGATTTGCGCTTTATCAAATGCTGCTGTATACCCACCGACTCTGAATTTAAGCGCACCACCACTTGCTACAAACGTGCCCCCAACGCCTTGCTCGACACCTATTGATATCTTGTCCGTTACATTAGATTCTACCGCAAGTGAAACATTGCCCGCGTTTGAGAAAAGGTTTTCACCTGCGGCTGTCGAGTTGACATTACCACTAAAGGTGGCGGCTCCTGTGGACGGCGCGATAGTAAGCACTGCACCTGCCTGATTATCAACCCTGAACGGCGTCCCCGCAGCGTCATTGATCTTAACGTACAGACCGTTACCTGCCCCAGATGTCGCTGTGTTTATGGTTGTGACAGCCCAATCAGCACTTGCGTTAGAACTAAAGGTGGCGGCTCCTGTGCTATCGATTCGGAGGCGTTCTGTGTTGCCTGTATTAAATACTAGAGGGTCAGCCTCTATAGTTCCAATGTAAGTTGCATCAGTGTTAGATAGCAGTCTAAAAGTGTGAGTTCCATTGTTTTCAATATCAATGAACCCTCCATAGGTAGCGTTGTTGAGCGTCAAGCCTGTATAGTTAGTTACAGCGTTTGGGCTGGCAGTCCCAATACCCAAATTGCCGCTGGCGTCTATGCGCATGCGTTCTATGCCGTTATTGAGTATAGCAAGGTCAAATGCGTTGTACTGAGGTGCCAAAGTCCAAGTATTGTCTGGAGCTGGTGCGGTGTTGGTAAGTGTCAAAGACGATGATACGTTGTCAGCACCAGTTAGGTGCAAACCTGTAGCAGGCGAGCTAGTCCCAATACCTACTCGACCGCTGGAGTCTATGCGCATACGCTCTGTTGGCGCAGTATCAGTAGTAACATCTCTAGTAAGAAAGGTTAAATCACCTTTGGTGTCTCCTGAGCTACTTGTCATGTCAAAGCCGATGTAGGCAGGAGAGTTAGTGTTGGTCGCACCATCAGTATAACCAAAACCAATCATAAACTTACCGTTAGTCGCATAGTCTGCACTGCCTAACTGCAAGTAAGTATTTGCCGCCGTTACAGTTGTAGGTGCATTAGCGCCAGAAGCCTCAGAAATTGTTAGTTTTCCTGTAGGGACTGTGTTGCCGATACCCAAATTGCCGCTGGAGTCTATGCGCATACGTTCTGTGTTGTTAGTGCTAAACGTCATAGGGACGGCACCTTTTCCATACAACCAGTGTTGACCTGAGCCTGACACAAAAAACATAGCGTCTGCTGCATTACCACTTAAACGTAAAGCTGCGTTGGTACTGTTAACAATGTCAATGCCGCCAGTGGAGCTTCCAAAACCTAAAAAGCTAGGAGAACTAGTGCCAATACCTAACGATTCAGCAGAGGCGTCCCAGAAAAACTTTGGAGTCGTGCCCGTGTCTTCGTAGAATGAGATGTCGCCGCCGTTTGCAAAACTAGCTCTAGTAGTCCCGCCATCTACAAAAAGAATATCTCCAATGTCTGCATCAATGCCGCCAATGTAAAACGTATTTGCACCGTTAATACCCAAAGCTCTTGTAGAAATGCTTGAGGAATTTTTAAAGTTAATATACTGAGCGTTATCTAAACTAAGCCCATCAGCCGTGATTGTGCCAGTAACGTCTATGCCTGTGGCTGTGGTTGATAGCTTGGTCGCGTTGTCGTAGCGTAGATTAACTAATGGGGCATTTGTGTTGTTAAGGACATCAATGGCGGTCTTGCCTGTAGATTCGTCACGGATAGTAATGTTTGTGCCATCAATAACGAGTGAACCAATACCTAATTCTTTAATATAGCTATTAGACCCATCATGATAAATCTGTAAGTCACCACTACCAAACGTAGCTTTGACGTTATCAGCAAAGTTTAAGTCTTCGTTAGAAGCTGACCATGTAAGTTTTGCAGTCGTGCCCGTGTCCTCGTAGAAGCTGATATCGCCGTTGGAGGCTATAGTTTGTCTTTTAAGTAATGAAGTATCGTCTGATGTAAATAAGTTTAACTCACTACCATATGAACCATATTTAGCACCAAAAGCCTTGATGTTTACAGATGAAAGACTGCTTGCATAACTACCATCAATAGCTAATCCAGAGCCAAAGTCAGCATTGACACTAGGAGTATTTATAATTAGACCAGTTCCAGTTCCTATTGCGCCTACCTTTGCCCCTGCTGTAGAAACTGGTAACCATGAAAAGCCTGTGGTGCTGTCAACAACAAGCCCATCCATCGTGGCTGTGCCAGTAACGTCTATGCCTGTGGGACTAACTCGTAATTTTTCGCTGCCAGAGGTTTTAAATTGAATGTTGGGTGTGCCGCCAGTGTTGTTATTGCTATCAACATTGACAACAAATACATCCCCAAGAGCATTAATGTTACTAGCAACCGCATCGCTACCTAACTGCAAATCACCTGATGCGACAATACTGCCAGTAACGTCTATGCCTGTGGCTGTGGTGGCTAGTTTCCCAGCCCCTGAATAAAAGAGCCTTGCATCGCCGCCTTCAGTGGCCGTAATCATGTTTTGGGTGTCAGCAGCGTTGTTAAGATTCCAACTGTTTGTTAGCTGAATAAGAGCACCTGCTCCAGCGTCTTTTATGTAACTGTTACTTCCTGTGTGATAAATCTGTAAATCATCTGACGCACCAAAAGTAGCCTTGTCATTATCGCCAAACGAAATATTAGTCCCGCCAGTGGTGTTGCCGTTAGCCAGAATCTCAGAAAGGGTGTCAACCGTGCCAACTTGGCTGTCTACATAAGCCTTAACAGACTGCTGAGTAACTAAAGCCGTGGCGCTGTCAGACACCATATCGTCTTCATCAAGGATATTAGTTACAGTTACTGCGCCAGTACCTTTAAGAGAAGCAAAAGTAGTAAGGCCAGTAATGGTCAGGGTACCGGCAGATAGAGTGACTACGTGGTCTACAGCTTCTAATACATTTGTACCGTCGCAATAGACAAGCATGGTTTTGCCAACAGGAACCGCTATGCCAGAACCAGCCGCTGTTTTAACTGTGATTACTTGGGCAGTGCCGTTTTTAACAATATACACTTTACTAAGAGCAGGGCAAACTACACTACCCGCGCCTGTTAACGCGGTACCAGAATCCGTTAAGGACAACATTGCTGCGCGAGATTCCGCAGTGGTGCCGTTTGCAGTGGTTAGTACATGAGAGTTAGCAGACCATGTATCTATAATAGATAAACCAGCAATAGCTTGCTCTACCATAGAGGTTATATTGTCGTTTACTACATCCCCCCACGTACCGCTCAATTCTCCTTGGACGGGCAGGGCTAATTTTAATATTGGAGTATATTGTGTTGTCATTTAACTAACCTCATGCGGCTATTCTTTCCCAATTCGGGTCTTGTATATTTGTTACAGAGTTCCAATTACTATTTTGGCCTATGTTTATGTTTTCCCAATTCGGGTCTTGTATATTTGTTACAGCGTCCCAGTTACTGCTTCCACCTACATCTACATTCTGCCAATTAGGATTTTGGGTATCATCGACTTGCCCCCATACGTTTACTGTGCCTACATACCCTACAGCGGCTAACCCTGTTACTAAAACATCTGCGTTTGCTTTCGCAACTACAGTACCCAGTTTAACGTATGCTACTACCCCCGTAACAGGAATAGTTATACCAAATACTACCGATACTGTGCCTACTTGCCCTACTGCTGCTACGCCTGTTACAGGTGCGTTTGCTTTGGCGTCTATAGTAACAGTGCCTACTTGCCCTACTACTGCTATTCCTGTTACAGGGGCGTTTGCTTCGGCGTATACAGTAACAGTACCTACTTGCCCTATTGCCGTTACACCTGTTATAGGGACATTTGCTATACCTGTTATAGTAACAGAATTTACTTGCCCTACTGCTGCTACGCCTGTTACGGGGGCGTTCGCTTCAGCATATACAGTAACGATACCTACTTGACCTGTTGCCGCTACACCTGTTACAGGAACATTCGCTTCAGCGTATACAGTAACAGTACCTACTTGACCTATTGCCGTTACACCTGTTACAGGGACATTTGCTTCAGCGTATACAGTAACAGTACCTACTTGACCTGTCGCCGCTACCCCGTCTACTGATACTATGGTTAGGTCAGTGCCCCAAGGAGTTTGCCCCCAAGCCCCACTACCCCAACCTACGTATTCGACAGAAGACGGCATCTACGCGCCCTACGTAGCGATACGTATAATAGCGTTTGTAGCGTCACCAGCAGGGAATTGAACCGTAAAGTTACCAGCGGTAGACGTTTTGTCTGCCCCAAAATCTAGTACTGCTACCGCAGGATTACCGGCTGAAGTGCTATATATCAAAGCACCTCTAGCAGTAATAGTAGCGTTAACCCACGTAGAGTCTGTAAAGTCTAAAAACGCTGTAGTGCCTGTAGCTGCTGGATTAGCAGAAATAACTAGTGTATTTCCCCCCGCAACATAGTTTGTACCAGATACTTCATTAGTAACCGAATACGCCGTAGTAGCTGCACTTAAAGTCGCGGCAGACGTGTACAATGCAATTTTAAATACTTGAGTTGTATCTGCACTAAAATCCATCTCCCCGTTTAGAAGAGCGACTTTAAATGAAGTACACATTGCTTGTGTAATTGCCATGTTATATTTCCTTAGCTAACTGGTGCTTTGTATTGCCCAGAACGATATGTATCTTCGCGTAGTTTCCCATCACCAAGATTTTTTAATAGACCCATAGATAACACAAACATTTTTTCGTAGTTACCTATAATATCTGGTTCTCCTTTCATAAATCTTATAGCTTCTACTAACGCTCCGTTTAACAACGCGGAATCAAATTCGTTGCCTAACCACGTAGTACCGGCGGTTACTATAGATTCGGGGTAATACCCATAGTGTAACTCCATAGAGTAATTGCTGTTAGGAGTAGGGCCGACAATAAAAGAATCGTCATCAAAATAAGCATAATGCTTAGGCATCCCCGTGCTAGTATTATTTGGGTATGCTTCTCTAATAAAGTTAACGTCTTTATTTAGTAAGTAAACATAATTTCCAGCGGCGTCTATAACTGCTAGTGAATAAGACCATAAAAAATCAGTAGGCATCCCTAAATACTGAACTCCCGTACTTAGTGTACCAGTAACATTCTTACGTAATGCAGGTAGCTGTACAGAGTTGTATATTTTTTGTTCAGCTTGTTGAGTAAACATAGCGAGCTGTTCATCTGTGAACGTATTCTCACAAATGTCTTGGATATTAGTTTTTAGCTCGGTATAGTTCATAGATTACGCCATAGGGCCGCGAGCATACAAACCTTTAGTCGCACAGCCAGTACCACGGATTTTTACTTTGCCTCCATCCTTATACTTAGCCATTTTTTCTATAGGTTTCCCAGTTTTAACTGCTTCTTTTTTAGCCGCTGCTTTGCCTTTGGCATCGTATGTAAACTCTTTATTTCCTACTTTAGGCATTTTAATATTCCTGCTAAGTTATTATTGTTACTTTACCTATAATACCACTAAGTACCAACGTGTTAGGAGTTAAACTATACGGGTCAAATCCTCCACCTACGGGATTCCATCCCCATTGTACATCCCTACTACTGTAATCCCCTGCTTCTCCTAAACTAGTATCCGGTCTAGGGTCACGTAAAGCTTGTGGGTCATTAACAGGAAACTCGCCTAACCTTAGCTGGGGTTGGTCTTCATTCCAACACTCAGGACAGGCTTTTACGTTGGTATCCCTGTTTTTAACTATAAGACTTCGTAATTCTTTTAGTTTATATTCCCAACCACACACATCACAATAGGCTATAGCTTTTTTACTAGAAGCAAATTGAGTAGCCACGACTATAAATACCCCATACGTGGTACAAACCTAACCGACGCTTTCTCCCTATCTTCCCCCGCAGCTAGTTGAAATTGCTCATCGTAAATAGACTTTAACATACCTACTCTTTCCATTAACTCAGGCACTTTCATGGCTATATAATAAGCTAATCCTGCCACTAACACCGGAAAAAATCTAAAGTTCATATCCGAAGTTTGCACACCACTTCCAGCATCTTCAATCCTACGCATACGCCAATAGTACAGTGTGTAGCCGTTGTTGTCTGGCACAGGCCAAACATTAACTTTAGGAGTATCCCGTAACCGTTCTACATAAAGCTGTATTGGCCTTCCTTGAGTTAACTTATTTGGGATACTAGCGTAAGTACTTACACTAATTCTACTTAAAGTAAGGTCAGATTGTGTGGCTACATTACCGCTGTTCGTGCGTAATTGATGCTCTATTAAGTCTATAGTATCCGCAGGTAGGTCGTACTGCCCAGTCCCTTGGGTAAGCGGAATAGTACCGCTGTCTATAGTCCACATGTTAATACCACGGTTCTGCCACTCAATAGTAAGCAGATTCATAGAGCGCCGGGCGGTCTTGAGGTCGTAACCAGAACGCATTTCACGCCCAGCCCGTTCCCACGCTTCCTCGGCAATCTCCGTGAAGTCCATGTTAAACGCTGTAGTTCCTGACGTAGCCATTACTTACCCCACTCTGATTTAGCTTTAACTTTGGCTTTGTCAGATAGCTTGCCGTAGTGGAACAACTTTTTAGATGTACTAGACATACTTTTCCCAGTCATAAGAGTTCCATCTGGGTGTTTATGCATACCACCCTTATACTCTTTGCCGTTTTTAAAGTAATGTTTAACACCCATACCCATGTTTACTTACCCTTGCGTTTTGTGGGGGTAACTCTACGTGGTTTACCCGCCGGTTGACCAAGGCTTTTTTTCTCAGCTACCTTTTTTCTTTTTTCCTCACTAGACATCTCGCCAGAAGTCTTAGGAGTCTTTTCAGATATCCGCTTGCTAGGCCGGCAATAGGGGGTACCGCGTCCATCTCCCTTACTTCTACCACAAGCCTTGCCGGTACTAACGTCTTTCCAATCCTCTTTAAACCAACGCTTTAATGAAGCACCTTTCTCAGTTTTACGTATGTTCTTACGCATTACTTACCGGCCTTTTTCTTCCGACATTTAGCAATGGCTCCCGAAGCATAGGCTGACGGGAACACTTTGTATTGCTTCTTGACCTTAGTATAGCACGCGTCTTTTACAGTACCCCCTTCATTATACCCACACGCCATAACTGCTTTGCGGTAGTAATTACGCACTATAGCATCTTACAAGCGCGTACGCCCTTAGTAGCTTTACCTGCGCCACGGACTTTACCGCCTTTCTTGTAAGCCTTAGCCATCCCACCAGATTTCATTTCGGGGCGACGGGTTTTGCCCTGCTGCTGGTTTAAGTAATCTCGCAGGCTTAACCCAGAGGCTTCTAATTCTTCTTTAGTGACCGCTGCTTTTTGTCTACCATCTTTACCAATAAACTTGTCTGCCCCACGGCTTTTTGCTTCTCCAACAGACTTAGCCATACCTTCAGCAGCCATACCGGGAGCAGTAGCAGCTTCTCGGCGCATCATATCTGCAACGGGGGGCTTACCCCTGTCTGCCATACCTTGTGGGTTCATCGTAGCAGGGGGGGAGGTAGGGGTTGTCAAATCCTTAGCTTTAGCTCGCTGGGCATTCCTTACGCCGGGAGCAACCATTGTAGGGGTATCTCCGCTAGTACGTTTAGCTTGCATTTCTTTTGAAGTAGGCATAGGCGCGGGAGAAAATACTGTGTTAGCTGGCTTTTTGTTTGCCATACCATTTCTAGCTTTGTCTCTCGCTTCCATTTTTTTATCTTTTTTCTTTTTTGTGCTACTACCGTCGCCAAAAAGTTGTTTAAATACATTACGCATAGTTTTTGTCCTTTACCACTTTACTTTATCGGCCCAGTACGCTGCGGAGGACTTCCCCTTGGCAATGTTTTTACCGTGCCTAGATTTAAAAGATTTACGTTTAGCCTTCATTTTTGAAGACTCGCCCTGTTTAGGTTTACCTGCGGTACTAGCACCTTGCTCTCCGAAACGAATTACTTTTTCTTTGCCCCCTTCACATGCTTTTACTACATGAGATTTTTTGGGGTGGGAAGGCGTACGTTTGGGGGCGTTGCAGGCCATAGCGGCCTTGTCAACTTTACCCCCCGATTTATAATATTTACGCATGTTAACTATAAAATACCGTTACAGCGATAATATTAGTCTCAACTGAAACCCATACATCGCTATCAAAACGTATTCCATTATCGGGAATATTAACCGAATGAGAGTCGTTTTGGAGAAAATCAAGGTCAAGTAACGTAGGGCCACCATTACCATTAGTTAAGGTTAGTCTACCTGCACCAACGTTATCTGTCAGTACTTGTACTTGGCGAACACGCGCAGGGCCAACGGCAAGCGAACCTGTGGCGGTTATACGTTTTGAAGAAACATCAGAACTAGCCATTGGAGCCTCCTATTTAACTAAGAGCTGCGCCAACAGCAGTAACCCAAGCAGCGCCAGTGTTAATTACAATGCAATATTCGTTGTTACCCGCACCGTTATCGCTAACCATGTACACAGTACCAACGGCAGTAGTAGCAAAAGCAGGGAGGTCGGCAGTAATTACGACGGGGATTTGAAAGCCATTATCCGAACGGACAGGGCCTGAAAAAGTGGTTTTAGCCATTTTAAAGTTCTCACATGTGAGTTAAGGCAAATCTGTCTACATGTCGTCAGTCGGGTCTGTCAGATTCACCGGATTGTTTCCCGATAGGGTTAAACATATCATAGCATATAGCACTAAGTCAAACATAAAAAAGGAGGCCGAAGCCCCCTTTGATACAACATATTTGTGTGGGTTAGTAGGGGCTAGAGTTGACAGCAAAAGACCCCAAACACTAACCCACACAAATAATACTACGCGCCGGGTGAACCAAACACACCAAGTGGATCAGATACACCAAACGAATAACGCTCACGGGCTTTATATCGGCTGTTGCCGGTATCGAAGTCAGCATCCATAGAAGTAGCCATTGGGCTACGGACGAAGTGCTTCAAGCCATTAGGTACGTCAGTCATCAAGAACCAATTATCTGTATCAGTAAGATAATGGTTAACTGAGTAGCCTTGTGGAACAGACCCATTGTTGTTGATGGCGTTCAGATCGTTATCGGCAGTACCTACACGACCTTCAGTTTCCAACAAACGAGTTGCTACAAATTGCAAAGCAGGGGGGATAATAAGTTTTCTAGGCTTTGCAGCGATCAAAAGACCACGTTCATCAGTCCAGCCAGCAATCTGAATTATAGCAGCTTCCAAAGAAGTCTCGTTAAGGTCTGACGCTACCGCAGGGCGGTTAGAGTTAGTACCACCAGAAACAAGTGGGTGTGCAGTAGAACACAGCACAACACCATCGCCGTAAGTAGTGCCAGCAAAAGCGCCGTTCAGTACATCTGCTGCTTTAACTTGCTTGGTATACGCCATAGCGCGAGCCAATGCTTTGGTGTAACGAGATGACAAAGAATCATACAAGTTATCTTCAATCGCTTCTTCAGTGATTGAAAAACCCATAGCAACGGTTTCGTGCGTGTAGCGTGCGCTCCATGCTTCCTGCGCATTGTCGTAAGAGATGGCAGAACCCTCTCCCTTAACAGGTGCAGAACCAAAGCCAGACAGCTTAGTTTCTTCTTCAAAAGAGCGGTCAGAAGATTCAGTCTCAAAAATCTCTTTATGCTCTTCGCCGTACTTAGCGTACTCCAAACCAAACAATGCGTTTAGCCCCGGCAGTAACTCTTTTAGTAATTGTGCTCTTGAAATAGCCATTATTTAGCTCCTTATAAGCCAACAGCATTGGTGCTGCTGTTATAGCCGGGGTTGAATTTCACCAACACGTCAGGAAACGCGTCACCAATAGGCGATACGGCACTGACAATACGGAAGGCGGCGGTTGTAGTAACAGTTGTTGATTCAACTGCGCTTGTAGAGTTACCAGTTTGGGTAGAACCCGTAGAGGTACTTTGAGCAGCAGCAAAAAACGTATTAGCGCCAATGTCAGACTGATCAATTGCACCATCCATCTGAACTTGGAACAACACGTTGGGATCGTCAACAACATACGCCTTAACAACACCAGTGGTGCCAGAAGGATAGTATTGACTAAAAATCAATTGACCTTGAGCGTTAACGTACTCACAGCCAACAAATACACCCAAAGAACCAGTAAGGGTTGTACCCGTAGGGAATGCGTTTGTTGTGCCATCGGCACCAGTCGCTGTACTCAGTGCGATGTAACCATCGGCACCAATATGAACAACTTGGCCGTTGAAAAGGTTAGTACCTTCTCCAGCAGGGTCAATCAAGTACTGAGTAGTAGCGCCTGCGTAGGGCAGGCCATCAGCACGTTTTACGGGGCGTAGCCCGTATGGTGCGGCAATATTAGCCATTTTGAATTACTCCAAATAAATTTAATTTAAGTACCTTTACCAAAGGTAACATTCGTTTTCCGCTCATTAAATAGCGGCATACGCGGGTCATTTTCTCGCATAAGGTTATTGTCCACAGAGTTCATCTGTGCCCGACTTTGTTGGTTGTAATAAGCATTACGCTCTTCAACCATCTCATAAGGAGCTTTACAAAGTAACAAACCTCCAATAACTACATTGTCCCTAAATCGTTCGTTTTCTATAGTGACAAGCGTAATTTCAGGGTGGTCTACTGCTTTTACAGCCTCCCAACCTTCGCGTATTTTAGAAGAAACATTAGTGGCATCGACGTTCCCTTGAGTGCTTACACGAATCCAGCGAAATACATAGCCCGGCTCGGGATGGGGGGAAGGCAAAACCTCTGGCCTAGTCCAAGCTTTTTTACGAACCGTTTTTTCTCGGGTTTCTAGTTCTCGATTAAGTCTATTTTCAGCCATTATATTTTCCTCATTTCTTCAGCAACCTTTTGGGCGTATAATTCGAGCGGTACTCCAAGTTTTTTAGCGATAGACACTTGTGTTTGCGTTAATCGCACCTTTTTGGGTGCTGTGCTCCGCGTAGCGGGGGCAACCACATTTGACTGTCGTTTACTTGTTTTAGTCTCTTGCTCTTCAATTTCCCCAAATGCTTCAGGGAAGGTGTTTCGCATACGAGCATTAATAGCCTCGTAGTAAGTATCACTTGATGTATCCACTCCTTGTTTAACAAGTTTACTATGGACACCCATAGCATAAGCGGTCATTTCATCATCAGAACCAAACCAACTATTCTTTGCGGCCCACTCTACAGCTTTAGAATCCGCAACTTGTTGGGTTTCTTTTGGCATTTGTACAGGAACTTCAATAGCTTGTAAAGACTCCTGTTCATAATTAGCTAATTTATCTACTTTTATTTTAGCAGAAGTTAGCCTATCTTGCGCCTCCATTAGTTTATCTGCATCTCCAGCTTCATACGCTAGCTTATATGCTCGTTTTGCAGTTAAAACTTCTATAGCTGAATTTTTCTTTGCTTGCTCTAGTAACTCAGCCCTACTTTTACCTACATCCCCTTTAAGCCTGTTATTTTCGTCTATAAGGGCCTTAGCAAAAGTCTCTAATTCTTGCCGTTCTCTAGTAGCTTTTTCTTTTGCTCGACGCTCGTCATGATAGCCTTTACTAAAGTGCTGTATACGTTTTCGCACTTTTTCAGAATAATCTTCAAGCTCTTCATCTGTAATTTCTTCTGGGGGAGCAGAAGGTTTACGATTTCTGTCTTCTTTAGGAGTGTCATCTACAACTTCGATATCAACTTCTGAATCTGTTTTGTCTTCTATTTTTTTAGGTTTTGTCTTTCCAGACAAATCAATTTCTATTGCGCTGGAGCCTTCTATTTCCAAGTCGTCGTTTTCTTCTTGTTCGTGAGGCAATGAATACTCTACTTTTTGAAATCCCATACTACTGCTCCTTACGCTCGTGACACGCCACGGGGGTCATTTACTACTGCTTCAATGGAGTCATCATTCATAAGGCGATACTCAACACCATCAACCCTAAACCGTGTTCCTGTATTCATGCGAAACATTACATAATCGCCTATGTTACACCACGGCCCAGTAGGAAAACGCTCCTTATCGGAATAAGCACCATCGCCCATGTCCAATACAAGTCCAATAATAGACATAATGTGCTCGTGCTGCATGTCCTTGCTAGATTTTAAAATACCACTATCGCCATAAGTTTCTTCAACTTTGGGTAAGGCTACTAAAACCCTATATCCCACGGGCTTTGGTAGTTGGGCTTCTAATTCTTGTTCTGTCATTTGTACTGCTTTAGTCATTGTCGTTTTCCATGTTGTTACGCAAGAGGTCTGCTATATAAATTAAATTGGTTTCTAGACCCCGAATCAAACCAACTACTTCCCGATAGTGTGCGTAGTCTTTCGCTGCACCTCCACCAAGATGTTTTTGAGCGGAAGAAATATCTTCTTCGATTTTGTTTTTAAGCACGTCTAAGACGGTAATAGCCATAATTATTCCCTATTAAGTTTACTAGCAGCCTCGTTTTTAGTTTTCATAAGGTCTAAATCAAGTTTAGTATTGGCTGTTCTTCTGTCGGCGGCTAGCTTTGCACCCGCTTTTTGCGCATCTATTGCTAATTCTTGTTTAGCTATAGCAATCTGTTCCATGTCAATTGCGGCGTCAGTCTGATCTTTTTGCATTTTTCGCTGGAGTTCAGCCTGTTTAAGCTGCATATCAGCTTGATCTTTCTGAGCTTTACGCTGTACATCTTGTTGTTTAACTTGCAACTCTGCTTGCTGCATCTGGAACACAGGATCTTGTTGCTGTTGTTGAGCAGCTTGCTGTGCAGCTTCTTGCTCGTGTTGAGCAGTTAACTGCTTGGCCCCCTCAGCAATAAGACTAGCCAGATGTACTTCAATGTCTTCTGGCAGAGCTGCATTAGGTGGTGGTAGCTCGACTCCAAGTTTCTCCTGCAACTGAGCGCGGTATCTAAACCCAAGGTGTTCAGCAATGTGGGCATTAAGCGCGGCCATCATCTGCTGTGCCTGTGGATTCTGACCAATAGCCCCAGCAACCATAGGGTCTTTCATGAACGACTGGTGAGTTACAATGTGTGCCTCGTGGTCTTGTATCAGGAACGCTTTCACTGGGGTACCTGTTAGCACGTTCATGTTCTCGCTAACTGGATCAGTTGGTCTAGCATCGTCTTCTGTAGGCACCAACTTGTCGGCGTTTTTGACGCCCAGTACTTCAATCATCTGGCGGTGTAGCTGGGGTAGGTTGTATATCTGCGGGGCTTGTTGCGACATCTGCAACACTGCTTGGTACTGCACTACTCGCTGCGCCATTGTTGAACTATTCGGGTCACTTACAGGAATTACATCGACAAGAGCGTAATCCGACTGTCTGGCTGATACTTCTCCCCTAGATGGCTGATACTCGTACTCAGTGGGGGCTTCTTCCGCCATAATAGTTTTGAGCATCTTAAACTCTAACTTCATGGCATAATGAACCCGGGCCTGCACTGCTGCCATTGGTTTAAGAGTTCGCTCTAACAAAGCCAGTGTAGTGCCCACCGGGGCATTAGCAGACATGTCGGAAATGTTCATGTCACTGATAGCCCCTAAGCGACGCCCTTCAGTGGTAATCTGGTTAAGTAACGAAAGCAGTGTTTGACTTGGCTCTTTATATGGGAGGGGCATGATATTGTCACGAATTATTCCTGACGGCACGTCAACATCTTTCCATTCGCCCGGCGAAATAGGAGAGTCATCCCCCTTAATACGCAACCCTCGGGACTTTAAACCCCCCGGTAAGTTAGACAGGGTGCCGGCATCTACCAACTGGCGTATAAGTGAGGTACCTGCTCGGGCGTAGCCACCAACAATGTGGATCAACCCAAGCCCATAGAAACCAAAGCCGGGAACATACACATAGTGTACAAAATGTTGACGTTTTAACATCAACTCGTCTTCTTCGTTCCAGTTACGGCGTATAGATAGTATCTCTGAAGTACCACGCTCAATAGTAACTACGTAGGGCTTTGCAAGATTGTCTTCGTCATCAATGCCATCAATAAGCAGGTCTGCGTGGATTTCATAAATGCTATAGCGGTCGTCATCAGTAATAGAATACCCGCCTTCCTCGGCTTTCTTCTCTTCGATGTCCGTGTGGAACGGAGAAGGCTCACCTAGTTCTACATCAAGGTAAAACCCTGCTGCTTGTAGCTTTCGTACTTCGTTCTTAGTCTTACGCATAACATGTGTAACACGTTCTGCTGACTCGATGTTAGACGCGCCATAAGGAACGATAACGTCCTCGGCAGGGATGTAAATAGCCACCTGCCTATTTATAGTAGGATCATAGTAGACTTTCTTAAACGCTGATCCTGCAAGCCCTAAGCTATACAACATACGCTCATGTTCAGGACGGTACTCAACCATAGTCTCGGTAAGCTGGTAGTTCATATCAGCTTTAACCCGCTCTGCGGCTTCTAACTTCTCTTTAGTCTCCTTGCCCAGAACTTTTACCCTAACTGGGCCAGAGGCGGGGAACGTCTCGCTCATAGTTTCTGCTTGGAAACGTATAGCAGCTTCAGCCAAGACTGTGGAGTTAACTCCGCAAGCGCCTTCCCAAGGAGTACTACGTTCTTCTTGCTTAAACCCTAGGATTTCAAGTCCCTTTACATACGTATCAGCCCACTCTTTACGGCTTTCTTCGTCTGCCTCAACCATACTAATAAGGTCATTAGCTAACTCCGTCAACGTACCTTCGTCTAGGGCTTCAGCTAGATTGTCGTTAAAACCCAATAAATCGGTTTTATCTGCCCCCGGAATAATGGTAACCTCTACGCTACCGTCGTCTAGAGTAACCATGTCCGGGTTTACGATTTCAATTTCAAGTTCTGCCTTTTCCATTAAATCGTCGTCATTCTCGCCTTCGGGGGCGGCGTATAGCGCTTTTTCAATTGACATTATTTAACCTCTTAGTAAAACCCGCCACTGCGACGTTTAAAATATTTAGTTTCTTCCATTTCATCTGTTGGTAATCGTATAAACCCACCTTGCCTAAACCGCATAAGTGCCATAACCGTAGAGTCCACTAAGTCGTCATGACTCATAAATGGAAACCCAGCTATTTCTTCTATTACTTCTTCGGCCCACCGTGTTTGAGGAACCCATACTAATCCAGACTGTACGATATCAGATACCGAATTTAAACGTGCCAGTTTATCGCCTGACCCTCTGTGGGGTGTATACTCGGATACGGGTAGTCCCATCCTGCGCATTTCTTGATACAGCGCAACACCGGAACTTTTTTTCTCCACAATAAACGAGTCGGGTTCCCACTCTTCGTACTCTCTTAAGGCTAGTTCTTTTAGCTCATGAAATTCTAATCTGTCTTTTATACTATTAAGCAGTATAATATTATACGCTGAAGTCTCTTCATTTAGAAACACCCCCCACGTAGTTAGTGCCGTATAGTCAGCACGGTTGTGTTTTTCTGCTGCGGAGTCCAGCGACATTATTATGTATTCGCACTTGGGCGGGGTTTCCCTTTCCCACTCGTTCCACCACTCACGCTTTATAATAGCCGCTTCTTCTGCGGTAGGCTCCTGCTGGTACTGTGCATTCCATTGAAAATTAGGCATGGAAGCTTTGGTGCGTAGCAGGGCTTCTAAATCAAAAAACTCGGGCCACAGCGGTTTTTGTATTGGCTCTCCTGTGTCAGGTGCATATAGCTCTAGTATGGCAGGAAATTCAACGACCTCATACTGATCAGATCGCTCGTTATTAGCCATATCTTTAACCACACGGCCGGTAAGATCGTCCATATGCCATCTAGTTTGGACAATGGCTACGCTACCTCCGGGCATTAAACGCGTACGAGCACCAAACGTAAACCACTCATAGGCTTTTTCAAAGACCGAAAAATTGCCATTAATTACATCCTGCTCTGAATGCGGGTCGTCTACCAACAACAAATGAGCACCGCGACCGGCTAGTGCAGAGCCAACACCACACGCATAGTACTCTCCGCCAGAGTTTGTACTCCAGCGACCCGCTGATTTAGAGTCTTTGGCAAGATCAACGGTAGGAAATATGCTTGTGTAGGCAGAACTAGATATAATATTACGGACTTTACGCCCAAAATCGACCGCCAAGTCGGTAGTGTGGGACACCATCATTACTTTCTTGTCTGGATTACGCCCTAGGTACCACGCGGGAAAGAAAATAGATACTAATTGGGACTTACCGTGGCGGGGAGGTATGTTTACGCATACTCGATCCTTGTCTCCACGTTCAATTGCCATTAACTTATCGGCAAGAATACGATGATGCTTACCCACTAAATAGTCTGGCTGCATTAACTTACAAAATTCTATTAAGTCGTCGTATGCGAGCTTGTTTTGACGTCTACTAGCTAGTTCATCGACTAGCTTCTCTATCTCCAATACCTCGTCGTCGGTAAAAGAGTCTATATTATCCAGCATTTGCTGAACTTCTTCTTGTGTAAAGTCCTGCTGAACTTCACTCACTCGATTTTAGCCCTAACTCAGTGTCTAGATCAACAAAATCCCCATCTAAAACAATTTCATCGGCGGGGTTTACTAATTTTTCTAGCTTACGGCGTAATTTAGCTTTTAAATCATCAGTAGACTGGTGGGTAACCGTGACCTCCGACTTCTCTGCAAACAAAGCAACATCTGAAATCTTACCCAGTAACTCCAATGCTCGTATTCGTACACGAGGATCAGGGTTTTCGGTCTCTATAATAAGTTTATTAGTAACTAAATGCCGTATAGATATTGCAGACTCGACTACAGAGGCTCCAAATTCAGCTAATATGTTACCTGTAAGTACTAAAGAAGCAGGCGTAAGACTAGATAAACGCTTAGGAGTTATTTTCTTAGACGTTTTTTCATGGTCGTCAGCATAGGCCATAGCAATTTTAGCTGCCACGTCTTTGTCTTCCTTATTGGGTTTGAGTTCTAACCCATGTTCTGCTAGCTCTAAGGCCGTAGTTTTAGCTGCTTGTGTGCGGACAATTAAATCCACCACAGGATCGTCATCAAATAGCGGAACCCCAACCTCGGGTTCGAGTTTAATCGTCATGTTGCCGTCGCAGGTTATTCACCAGAAGCTGCTTTATACCTTATACAGAAAAAGTACACAATAGTACAAAGGGTACAAACTACTTATTTTTAAGTTTTCTATGCGTCCACTTAAAATTACTTAGCCGCTTTACCCCGGTTTCCAACTCCTGCACAGTAAACTGATGGGGAGCAAACTGATGCCCTTCAGCGCTGGGTAGTTCTTCCGTAGCCCTAACAATCAAAGTCTCAAGTTCTAAGGCTACAAATACGTAAAAGTCAGCAACGCGTTTACCGTTTATGTTATACGCGTAACGGCCCCGTTTATTCTTATTAGAGGATTTTACCTCAACTGTAAACACGTCTCCAAAATGAGATTGGCACCACAGGTCTACGCCGAAACGAGTTACGTGGTGGCACTGTATACCGTATTTTTCTAGCACGTACATCACGAAGAACTCCCCTATTCTTCCTATAGCACTAGCGTTACGAGGGTTATGCATGAAAACACATATTATATACAAAAAATTTTTTTACAACGGGTAAATAATTAGAGGTAGGGGGTGTTCCCTTATAGAGGGGGGGTGGGGTACCGAACTTGGAAAAAAGCAATTCATTTGAGTAAATTGGTAATACTATAGACCTACCCCGCATTTTGCCTGAATGGGGGCATAGGGGGCGGGTGGGTGTCGAGGTCTGCCGTTTTGTTATAACGCGTTATAACCAATGTCGAGCGGTGATCAATCTATTGCGTTATTACCTAAACGTGTTAATGTATACCCATGTCGAGCAATGATGCCGACATCAACTAGAGAGCATACATTATGAGAAACGAAATCAATGCAATACCCGCGCGTCTTACTACCAACGGCCGCAAGGCTATCACCAGCGCGACAGCGAGCCAGATCAAAGCTAATGGCCGCACCAGCGCGACAGTCGATCAACTGATTGCCGATGGCATGTTGTGGACTGACTTTATAGCGCCGGCAAGTGAGGGTTCGACGTCAACACCTGAACTGCACAAGGCGCTGAAGGCGGCTATTGTTGAAGGGTTCAGCGCTGCTGATCGCAAGCTACTGGCAACGCCCACCAAAGGTCTCAACGAGGCCAACAAGGAGGCAAAACGATTGAAGCAGCAAGCGGTGGGGGCGTTCATGGGTGCCTTCAAGCGCGACTTAAAGGCGCGGCAAGCACCGGCCGCCCCTAAGACTAGGGCGGCTCAACAACCAACAGGCGAGGCCAGTGAGGTCGCCGAGTCTGGTAAAGGTGTCAATGTAAAGTTGCTCGAGTTGATAGTGACAGCGACTAAAAAGGCGCAAGGATGCGAAGATCCATCATTCAACGTGAATGAGTTTGTAAAACTAATGAAACAAGCGGCATTGATACTCGCCGCTAAGTAATCAACCACGGGGCCAGCAATGGCCCCACAATTAGGAGGATAGAATATGAGAGATCAAAGTGCGGCGTTAAAGTACTTAGCAGAAAAGCACTTCGAGAGGGTCGAGCGCGAACACCGGCGCGACCTAGTACTTTGCGCCTTACT